>SAMEA3663015__coassemble_340_pt1 | contig 19781 bp, 15 predicted proteins | sample SAMEA3663015__metabat2_high_PE_024 | metagenome-assembled genome bin SAMEA3663015 (sample SAMEA3663015) | pig gut metagenome | biome: pig gut; feature: pig-associated habitat; material: faeces | place: France | collected 2012
CTGTGAGGCAGTGGTGGCGATGAAGAACGGCCCGGTGTACAGCGCGGAGATGCTCGACAAGAAGTCGCTCTCGTCGGTCAATGACACTACCGGCGAAGGGCTCACCGCAGTGCTCACCGAGACCAAAGCCGACTCGAAAGAGGAACTGGAAAAGAACATAGCGCAGATAAATGAGCTGTTGAAGCCGTTCAAACTCTATGTTCCGGCTGTCTTCACCGATAATCCTGCTGAATACTCAAAATATTGGGCTATCCGCTCGGGCATCTTCCCCTCGGTGGGAGGTACACGACCCCTTGGAACCACGGTGATTATCGAAGATGTGGCATTCCACATTGAAGACCTGCCCAATGCCACCGTAGATCTTGCCGATATGCTTGTGGAACACGGCTACGACGACTCGTGCATCTATGGCCATGCCCTCGAAGGCAACTATCACTTCATTATTGCACAGAACTTCAACGATGAAGCTGAGGTGAAGAAGTATCAAGGGCTTATGGAGGCTGTAGAGAAGCTTGTGGTGGACAAATACGACGGTTCACTGAAGGCTGAGCACGGCACTGGACGCAACATGGCACCATTTGTGGTGAAGGAGTGGGGCGAGAAAGCCTATGAGATAATGAAGGAGGTGAAGCAGCTTTTCGACCCGAAAAACCTGCTCAACCCCGGCGTAATCTTCAACGACGACCCGGAGTGCTATATAAAGCACTTCAAGCCCATGCCACTCACCAACGACCACGTGAACAAGTGCATAGAGTGTGGATTCTGCGAGGTGAACTGCTTGACTTGCGGACTGACACTCTCGTCGCGACAGCGCATTGTGGTGCAACGCGAGCTTTCGCGACTGCGAGCCACCGGCGAAGACCCTGCACGCCTGAAACGGCTTGAAAAGCAATTCATATATTACGGCAACGAGACCTGTGCCGGCGACGGACTGTGCAGCACATCTTGCCCCATGAAGATCAATGTGGGTGAAATGATACACGACCTGCGTGCCGAGCGTTTGCCGAAAGGCAGTCTTGGCTACAAGATAGGCGACTATGCTGCCAATAATCTCCAGCGCGTGGAGAAGGCTCTGCGCCCTGTGCTCACGGCTGCCGGAAGCCTTCAGACGTTTGTGGGCGACTCTGGAGTGAGAAGCATTGGCAAGGCTATGCACAAGCTTGGCTTGCCACAATGGACTCCGGCACTGCCCGGAGCGCACTACTCGGGCAAGCACACTCTCAAGTGCAGCAAGAAGAAGGTGGTGTATTTCCCAAGTTGTATCAACCAGACCATGGGAGCCGCGAAGACCGATGCCGTGAAGGTGGACCTTGTAGATAAGATGGTTGATTTGCTCCAGAAAGCCGGCTGGGAGGTGGTTTTCCCCGAGGGAATGAGCAACCTGTGCTGCGGTACTATCTGGGAGAGCAAGGGAATGCCCGACATTGCCGACCGCAAGACTTATGAGCTTGAGGAGGCACTGCTGAAGGCATCGAAGAACGGAAAATACCCGATTATGTGCGACCAAAGCCCTTGTCTGCACCGCATGAAGGAAAAGATGACAAAGGTGAATGTGCTTGAAGCTGCCGAGTTTCTGCACGACTATGTGGTTGCCGGCCTCGACATTACACCGATTGATGAGCCTGTGGCAGTGCACATCACTTGCTCTACGCGCAAGATGGGAATTGCCGACAAGATAATTGCCCTTGCGCGAATGTGCTCGAAGAAGGTTATCGTACCCGAGGAGGTGGGTTGCTGCGGTTTTGCCGGCGATAAAGGCTTCACTCACCCCGAGGTGAACCGCTGGGCACTGCGCAAGCTGCGCCAGCAGCTTGAGGTGGCAGGAGTGAAGCGCGGATTCTCTAACAGCCGCACCTGCGAGATAGGACTCTGCACCAACACACGAGTGCCTTATCAGTCGATCGCCTTCTTGTTAGATGAATGTAGTAAACCCAAAAAGAAATAAATACACAATCTCAAGAATTACTAATGATGACAACACAAAAACCAACAGGGCGTCTGCTCTCGCTCGACATTCTGCGAGGCGTAACCATAGCCGGAATGATTCTCGTGAACAATCCCGGCTCGTGGAGCGACATCTTCGCTCCGCTGCGCCATGCAGCGTGGAACGGACTGACGCCTACCGACCTGGTATTCCCGTTTTTCATGTTCATAATGGGAATATCCACTTACTTTTCGCTGAGGAAGTTCGACTTCAAGCCATCAAAGCAGCTGATTGTCAAGATTTTCCGCCGCACGGTGCTGATTTATCTCATCGGGCTTTTCATAGCTTGGTTCAGCAACTTCTGCTACGGATTGTCGCGAGCCGATGCTGCCTTACCGCTCGGGCAACGCCTCTTAGACGCTGCCAACAGCTTTGAGCACCTGCGCCTTGTGGGTGTGATGCCACGCCTTGCGATATGCTACTGTGCAGCGTCGCTGATAGCGGTGTTTGTTCGCCACAAGCTGATACCCTTGATTATAGGAGGCATACTTGTGGTGTATGGAATATTGCTGCTTGCATGCCATGGCTACGACTTCACTTCAGAGAATATCATCTACATAGTGGATAATGCCATTCTTGGTGAGCAGCACATGTATCATGGACTGACTGTTGATGGGGTGAACATGACATTCGACCCCGAGGGGCTTTTCAGTTCGCTTCCAGCGATAGCCCATGTGCTGATTGGCTTTGCGTGCGGTGAGGCAATCATGCGCACCAAGGACAACTACCGTCGCATCACCGACCTTTTCATCACGGGTACCTGCCTGATGTTTGCCGGCTTCCTGCTCGACTACGGATTGCCCATCAACAAAAACATCTGGTCGCCCACATTTGTGCTGACCACTTGTGGACTTGCAGCGAGCTTCCTGGGCTTGCTGATATGGATAATCGACATAAAAGGCTACAAGGCATGGAGCCGCTTCTTTGAGTCGTTTGGCATCAATCCGCTGTTCCTCTATGTGCTTGGCGGCGTGCTTGGCATACTGTTTGGAAGCGTGAAAGTGCCGATGGCAGATGGAATGATATCAATCAAGTCGCTGATATATAAGGAGGCACTCATTCCGCTGCTTGGCGATGCCACGGTAGCATCGTGTGTGTATGCGTTGCTCTTCGTATGCTTGAATTGGAGTATTGGTTATATATTGTATAAAAAGAAAATTTACATAAAGATATGATTTTAATAGCTGACTGTGGATCGACCAAAATAGATTGGTGCGTCCTCAATGGTAAAGAGAAAGTGGCTCAAGTGTTCACCTGCGGTATGAACGCAATGATGCTCACAGAGGAGGAAATGTTTGAGACTATCAAGAAAGAACTCGTTCCTCAAATTGACGGTAATGAAATTACCGAAGTGTATTATTATGGTGCAGGCTGCCTATTTGAGAATGTGTGCAACAATGTGCGCAATGCCATAAAGCGTAACATTCCTACTGCCGAGAAGATAGAGGTGCAGAGCGACCTGCTTGCTGCTGCACGCGCACTGTGCGGCGATAAACCGGGCATAGCGTGCATTCTTGGCACCGGCTCCAACTCGTGCTACTACGATGGCAAGGAGATAGTGGATAATGTGTCGCCTCTTGGCTATATTCTTGGTGATGAGGGTAGTGGCGCTGTTCTTGGAAAGCTCCTTGTGGGCGATGTGCTTAAGAACCAGCTTCCGAAGGAGCTTTGCGACAAATTCATGGAGCAATTCGGACTGACCCGCCAGATTATCATTGAGAATGTGTATCGCAAGCCGGCTGCCAACCGCTTCCTTGCTTCGCTTTCTCCGTTCCTGATTCAGAACATCGAGGAGCCGGCAGTGCATCGCCTCGTGCTCAACGCATTCAAGGCATTCTTTGTGCGCAACATTGAGAATTATGCCAACTACAAGGAGATGCCTGTGAGCTTTGTAGGCTCAATTGCCTGCTACTATAAGGACGTGCTCAAGGAGGCCGCCGATGCACTCTACATAAAGCTTGGCACTATCATCAAGAGCCCTATGGAGGGATTGCTTGAGTATCACTCGAGGTGAGAGGTAAGAGGTAAGAGGTAAGAGGTAAGAGTGGAGAGTGGAGAGTGGAGAGGGAACCCGGTTTTCGGGGGAGGCTTATGGTTCTTGACTCTTGACTCTTGACTCATTGCTTAAGGTAATTAAATACACAAACTAAAAATAACGATAACTATGGCATTTGTAAAGATTAGTGAACAATCGTCGCTATACAATGACTTGGAGAAGAAGTCGGTGCTTGAGATTCTCACCGACATCAACACTGAGGACCACAAGGTGGCTGATGCGGTGCAGAAGGCGATTCCGCAAATCGAGAAGCTTGTGACCGGCATTGTAGAGCGCATGAAGCGTGGCGGCCGCATCTTCTATATGGGAGCAGGCACATCGGGTCGCCTCGGTGTGCTCGATGCATCGGAGATTCCACCTACATTCGGTATGGACCCATCGTGGGTGATTGGCATCATCGCCGGTGGCGACACTGCACTGCGTAACCCGGTGGAGAATGCTGAAGACGACACCGCACAGGGCTGGAAGGACTTGCAGGCATTCAATGTGAACGAGAAGGACACCGTGATAGGTATTGCTGCCTCGGGAACTACGCCCTACGTGATTGGCGCCCTCAAGGAGGCTCGCGCTCACGGCTGCCTCACCGGCTCTATTTCGAGCAACCCCGATTCGCCTATCAGCGAGGCTGCCGAAGTGCCCATTGAGATGATAGTGGGTCCGGAGTATGTAACCGGAAGTTCGCGCATGAAGTCGGGAACCGGTCAGAAGATGATTTGCAACATGATCACAACCTCGGTGATGATAAAGATGGGGCGCGTGAAGGGCAACAAGATGGTTAATATGCAGCTGTCGAATGCCAAGCTCGTTGACCGCGGCACCCGCATGGTGGTGGAGGAGCTTGGACTTCCCTACGATGAGGCAAAGCGCCTGTTGCTGCTCCATGGCTCGGTGAAGAATGCCGTAGATGCTTATAGAGGAGTGTAATGGCTATGAGAAAGTGGATAATGGCACTTGCTGCTGTGTGTGGCATAGCCGGAATGATGCAGGCACAGGAAAAATATGAATATAATGAGTTCTACTACCAGCGCAGCAGCCTCTTTGAGCTGCTGCCGGTGGGGAACGATGATATTGTGTTTTTCGGCAATAGCATCACCAATGGCTGTGAATGGCATGAGCTATTCGGCGATTCGCACATAAAGAACCGTGGCATATCGAGCGATGTGATTCAGGGACTTTACGACCGCTGCGAGCCGATGATGAAGGGTCAGCCGCGAAAGGTGTTCCTGATGTGTGGTGTGAACGATATTTCGCACAATCTCACTGCCGACAGTATTGCCACAGCTATGGAGAAGCTGATAGTGCACATGAAGGAGCTTTCGCCTCGCACCGAGATATACTTGCAGAGCATGTTGCCCATAAACAATGACTTCCGCCGCTACAAGGCAATGCTCGGCAAGGAGCAAGTGATAGTGGAGTGCAATGTGCGCTTCAAGGCACTTGCGGCGAAGCTCGGAGTGACGTGGATCGACCTCTATGCGCTGTTTGCCGATGCCGACGGGAAAATGCCGCGCCGCTACACGAATGATGGCTTGCATCTGCTTGGTCCCGCCTACATAGTGTGGCGCGATGCCATCGCAAAGTATGTGAAATAGAGATGTTGAGTTGTGTAATATAGCCCAAACAAAAGCAATGACCCCTGTCTCAGTTATTTGTGGCAGGGGTCATTCCTTCAAAAAGTTTGTTCTCATATAATTTCACTTTTAGAACGACCATGCAGTCTCGGTTGCATCACGGCATGGCTGTTCCACAAATTTTCGACTTCTTTCCGGTATTGAGGAGAGAAAATTTAGGGTAGAATCAGCGTAATTCTCAGAATAAATAATTATTTTTGCATTTACATAATGGAATAGAATGGAGAAGACACTCTACATAATCAGTGGATGTAATGGAGCCGGGAAAACAACGGCTTCATACACGGTATTGCCTGAGATATTAGATTGCAGGGAATACGTTAATGCTGATGAGATAGCAAAGGGTCTATCGCCTTTCAATCCGGAATCAGTTGCAATAGAAGCGGGACGCCTAATGCTTGAGAGGATAGATTATCTGATGACAGCAGGAGTTTCTTTTTCAATAGAGACCACACTTGCAACCAAGTCGTATGTGAATCTTGTGAGACGAGCTCACAAACAAGGGTATAATGTGAAATTATTGTTTTTTTGGCTCGAATCGCCTGAAATGGCAAAACTACGAGTTGCGGAAAGAGTGGCAAAAGGTGGTCATAATATACCGGAAGACGTGATAGAACGAAGGTATTATGCCGGAATAAGAAATCTTTTCAATCTTTTCATGAATGAAGTGGATTATTGGGCTATTTTTATGAATACCAAGAAACCTATGACTTCGATAGCAGTTGGAGGAATGGCATTTGAGAAACATATAATTGAGGTAGAATTATATAACAAAATGGTTGAGATATGGCAGAACAAGAGGTGAAAATATTCACAGAGAAGTTGCGGTGTGGGCTTCTGTTGGCAGAGAAGCGGCTGTTGCAGGAGCGTGCTGCACGTGGAGAGACTGTGATATTGTCGGACGAGCAAGGAAATCCTATTGTGGTGCCGGCAAAGGATATTATTGCTGCGCACAGGGAGTATCAGTGATAAGGTCTATGGTACACCGGTTGTGGTATGGGCTGCTGAGTGTGGCTATGTTTATGTAAAACGGAATTGATATGGTGAAACTGGGGATTGTGATACCGTGCTACAATGAGGAGGCTGTGGTTGCCGACACGGCAGCTGAGGTGCTGGGGATTCTTGGCGACCTTGTGCAGCGTGAGGTGATTTCTGCCGATAGTTTTGTGCTCTTTGTGAACGATGGCAGTACCGACTCTACGTGGCAGCTTATCACAGGGCTTCACTCACAGGATAGCCGGGTGAAAGGGCTTAATCTGCTCAGCAATGTGGGCCAGCAGAATGCTATTATGGCAGGAATGATGACCGTGCGCGAGCGTGTAGATGCTGTGGTGACGATTGATGCCGACCTGCAGGACGATATCACTTGCCTTGAGAAGATGCTCGGCTACTATAGCGAGGGGTGCGACATAGTGTATGGCGTGCGTGAGAGCCGTGAGGTGAATGGCTACTTCAAGCGCACCACGGCGCGAATGTTCTACCGCTTGCAGCGGGCACTTGGGGTGAAAATTGTGGACAACCATGCCGATTTCCGCCTCATGAGCCGCCGTGCGCTCGATGAATTGGCAAAATACAAGGAGCGTGTGCTCTATCTGCGTGGCATTGTGCCGCTGCTGGGACTGCGGTCGGCTGAGGTGAGCTATCGTTTTCGTGAAAGAAAGGCGGGGAAGTCGAAATACACGCTCGGAAAGATGCTAAATCTGGGAGTAGATGGAATAACCGGCTTTTCGGCTACTCCCATCAACTATATTATCGGCACAGGCTGCCTGTTTCTTGTGGTGAGCTTCTTCATGATGCTTTATATCCTGTGGTCGTTCTTTGTGGGACGTGCTGTTTCGGGCTGGACCTCGATAATGCTCTCTATGTGGTTTATCGGGGCTATGATATTGCTGTCGATAGGGGTGATAGGGAAGTATATCGCCAATATATTTGCCGAGGTTAAGCGGCGCCCGCTCTATCACATCGACACCTTCCTCGACTGATGAAGCGGGTGATTTGGTGAAAAATTGTTGAATAATCTCATATTTTTGCAGTTGGGCTTTGATATGTGAATATTTAGGGCTAATTTTACAATTTTGAAACTGACAAAAACAAAAACAGGATATGAGAGATTACAAAGAATCACACTTTATCAAGAGAATTGCCGTAGCACTGCTTGCTGTGTCGGCATTGTTTAATGCAAGTGCGCAAGAAGCACCACAGGTGCCGACCACACTGTTCCCTTATCCCGTGGCTCCCGACACTATCAGTACGCTTGAGGGGCGCACCAATTACATTGTATCGAAGTTCTGGGACAACTTCAATCTGTCGAAGCACATTGCCGACTCGGCAGCTTACGACAAGGCTTTCCGCGACTATGTGACATTCTTCAAATATGCGCACCGCAACATCGTGTTTTCGTCGATAAAGCAATTCATGAACCGTGCGCAGTCTAATTTGCCCAACTATATCTTGACGATGGATATCGCCGAGAAGGCTCTCTATGCTCCCGGAGCGGAGTTCTGGAGCGATGAGGCATATCTGCCGTTCGCCGAGGCATTTGTGGCATCGAAGAAGGTGAAGGCAGCCAACAAAGTGCGCTATCAGGCGCAAATCAAGAAGATAAAGCAGAACCAGAAGGGAGTGGTTGCTCCTGATTTCACCTATACTATGCCCGACAAGCAGAAGGGAAAGCTAAGCGATGTGAAGGATTGCCCCATTTTGCTCTTCTTCAACGACCCTGATTGCTCCGACTGCTCTATTGCTCGACTTCGATTGAGCACGAATGTGACGCTCAACAGGCTGATTGATGAAGGGCAGATTAAGCTATTGTGCATTATGCCCGAAGGTTACACCCGTGAGTGGGCTGAAGATGCACGCAACTACTCCGACAAGTGGATTGTAGGGGCTTCGGAGGAGGCCGGCGATAACTATGACATTCGCTACTCGCCGAGCTTCTATCTGCTCGATAAGGACCACTCTATAGTGGATAAGAACATCAACCTCGACACGGTGATGAGTATGTTTTAGGTGAGAGGTGAGAGTTTTTTAAAGGTAAGAGGTAAGGGGTAAGAGGTAAGAGAGCCTTGTGGCTGAAGAGGTGAGAGGTAAGAGAGTAGGGGATTTTAATGCTTAGAACGATTTATGGAGAAGAAAAATATTGCGGTATTGATTTCGGGCGGTGTGGATAGCGCTGTGGTGGTGCATCGGCTCATGGAGCAGGGGCATAATCTCACGCTTTTCTACATTCGCATCGGTATGGATAACGGCGAGGGTGACTGCTCGGCTGAGGAGGACATTGAAATGTGCCAATTCATTGCGCGGAAGTATGGCTTGCCCTTTGAGGTGGTGTCGCTCCACGAGGAATACTGGGAGAATGTGATGGAGTATGCTCTGCGCACCGTGAAGGCAGGTCTCACTCCGCACCCCGATATGATGTGCAACAAGATGATAAAGTTCGGCTACTTTGAGCAGCGATGGGGAAAGGATTTCGACCTCACCGCTACCGGACACTATGCTACCACCGACTTTATCGACGGTCGCAAGTATCTCGCCACGGCAGTTGACCCGGTGAAGGACCAGACTGATTTCCTTGCACAAATCAGCTACGAGCAGCTTCAACACGTAATTTTCCCCATCGGCAATCTGCCCAAGAGCGAAGTGCGCCGCATTGCCATCGATGTGAAGATGCCCAATGCCTACCGCAAGGACAGCCAGGGAATCTGCTTCCTGGGCAAAATCAACTACAACGACTTCATTCGCCGCCATCTGGGCGAGAAGCGTGGCAGCATAATAGAGATTGAGACCGGACGCAAGCTCGGCGAGCACCGTGGTTACTGGTTCCACACCATCGGACAGCGCAAGGGTCTTGGGCTGAGCGGAGGTCCGTGGTATGTGGTGAAGAAGAATGTGAGGGATAATGTGGTGTATGTGAGCAACGGCTACGACAACGAGAAGCAATATGGCAATACGCTTCACCTCGATGAGATGCACTTCATCTCGGGCAATCCGTGGGAGGGAGTGAACACGCCTGTGGAAATCACATTCAAGAACCGCCACATGCCCGAGTTTCTGCGTGGCAAGCTCACGCACCTTGGCGGAATGGAATATGTGATAGAGTCGGAGAAGAAAGTGCAGGGCATAGCTCCGGGTCAGTTTGCAGTGATCTACGACCCGTCTTCACACCTTTGCTACGGCAGTGGCGTAATCACCGGTCAGAAAGTGTGATGTGAGTAAAAACAGAATGTTTCGGTATATAGGTGAAGCACACAGAAAATTAATTTTGGCACTTCACGCTCGATTTGCAATGATATTTTTACTATATTTGCCGTATCGTTGGACTCGGGCGGTTTCCTGAGCAAAATGAAATGAATATTGACTATGAATGAAGATAAAGTGAGACTGAAAGTCTTGGGAATAACATACAGCCAGGTGCAGCAGGGCGCATACGCTTTGGTGCTTGAGCAGGTGGGCGGTCCGTACCGCATACCTGTGGTGGTGGGTGTGTCGGAAGCACAGTCGATTGCGGTGCGTCTGGAGAACATAGTTCCACCACGGCCCATGCCTCACGACATTATGGTGTCGATGTCGCATGGATTTGGCATCAGCCTCGATGAGGTGTTTATCTATAAATTCGACGATGGAGTGTTTCTTTCAGAGCTTCGCTTCAGCAACGACGACCGCAGCATTGCCATCGACTCGCGTACGAGCGATGCTATAGCCCTCTCGCTGCGCACAGGAGCACCCATTTACACCACCCGTGAGATATTGGAGCAGACAGGCTTTATCATTCCCGATGAAGAGATAAAGAAGGACGAGAAAACCGGCGAAGAAGAGCCTGCAGAGATAAGGCTCGACAAACTTGCCGTGGTGGAGCTTGAGAAGATGCTTGCCGGCTGCGTGGAGCGTGAAGAATATGAGCGTGCAGCCGAGATAAAGGCTGTAATCGACCGCAAGCGAGCAAATAAATAGGCGCGTTTTCTTGAAGAAACATAAAAAACCGAAAAATTAACAATTACTTAATAACAACCTAAGAAACAATATCATTAAGATTATGCGAAACTTGAAATTCAGACTTATAGTGATGAACTTCCTGGAATTTGCCGTTTGGGGAGCTTATCTCACTTGCATGGGAGCTTATCTTGCCGGACACGGCATGGGCGGACAAATAGGATATTTCTATGCCGTACAGGGCTTTGTGTCGCTGTTTATGCCTGCATTGGTGGGTATAGTTGCCGACCGCTTCATTCCGGCGCAGAAGGTTTATGGCATTTGCCACTTTATAGCGGGTGCCTTTATGCTGCTTTCGGGCTGGTATGCACTCTGCACCGGCGATGCAGTGCAGTTTGGCACACTGTTTACTCTCTATACAGTCTCTGTGGCATTCTATATGCCGACTATCGGACTTGCCAACTCGGTGGCATTCAGCGCACTTACCAAGGCCGGAATGGGCACCGTGAAGGACTTCCCGCCGATTCGCGTGTTTGGCACGGTGGGATTTATCTGCTCGATGCTCTTTGTGGATTTTGCCGGATTCCAGAATAACTACAACCAGTTTCTTGTGTCGGGAGCACTGAGCCTTGTGCTTTGCGCCTACGCATTCACGCTGCCCGACTGCCCGGTGACAAAGGGCGACGGAAAGAGCCGCTCAATGGTAGATGTGCTGGGATTGCGAGCCTTCACACTCTTCAAGGACAAGCGCATGGCGATATTCTTTATCTTCTCGATGCTGCTTGGTGTGTCGCTCCAGATAACAAACGGCTTTGCCAATCCGTTCATACAGAGCTTTGGCGCAGTGGCAGAATATGCCGAGACATTTGCGGTGAAGCACGCCAATGCGCTGATTTCTCTGTCGCAGACGAGTGAGACTCTTTGCATTCTGCTCATTCCATTCTGCATGAAGCGCTTCGGCATCAAGAATGTGATGCTTATAGCTATGGTGGCATGGGTGCTTCGCTTCGGACTGTTCGGGCTTGGCAATCCATCTGACGGTGTGTGGATGTTTGTGCTGTCGATGATAGTGTATGGCGTGGCATTCGACTTCTTCAATGTGTCGGGAGCTCTCTATGTAGATCAGGTGACCGATTCGTCGATACGCAGCAGTGCCCAGGGCTTGTTTATGATTATGACTAACGGCATTGGTGCTACCACAGGTACGCTGATTGCTCAGCAAGTGGTGAATCACTTTGTGTATAGCCAGAGTGAAGCGATGGCTCAAGTGGAGGGCTGGAGCACCACTTGGCTCATTTTTGCAAGCTATGCGCTGATAGTGGCAGTGCTCTTTGCTATAATTTTCAAGAACCCGGTGGTGAAGAAGGAGGCTTGAGATATGCACAGGTTTTTTGCACCCGATATTGAGGCAACATTGCAGCTGCCCGAGGAAGAATCGGCTCACGCCGTGCGAGTGCTTCGCATGAGCGAGGGCGATGAGCTTGAGGTGGTAGATGGCAAAGGAGGACTATACCTCTGCCGAATCACCATGGCTCACAGCAAGCATTGCGCTGTGGAGATAGTGGGCAGTGAGCATGAGGTGCATCACTGGGGGCACAGGATTGTGCTTGCTGTGGCTCCCACCAAGAACCTCGACCGCATGGAATGGCTTGCCGAGAAGGTGACTGAAATGGGAATTGACCGCATCATTCCGCTGCGATGCCGCTACTCCGAGCGCAAGGAACTGAAGACTGCAAGGCTGCAGAAGATACTCGTGTCGGCGATGAAGCAGTCGCTAAAAGCTACGCTGCCACAGCTCGATGAAATGACACCCGTGATGGAGGTGATACGTGCACCCTTTGAGGGACGACGCTACATTGCCTATTGCGACAAGACAATTCCACGCCGGCTCTTTGCTCAAGAGCTGGTGTGCGACAGCGATGTGATGATAATGATTGGTCCCGAGGGCGATTTCAGCACCGAGGAGATAGAGGCTGCACTTGCGGCAGGTTTTGAGCCGATTTCGCTTGGCGACAGCCGCTTGCGCACCGAGACGGCGGCAATGTTTGCCGTAGCCACAGTGCACGCCCTCCGTCAGCAACGTTAGTAGAGGGCTGAGACGATGCGGACGGCAGGTGAGAGCTTCTTTTGGCGTGCGCCGAGCTGAAGCCACTCGCCGCTGATGCCGATTACGAAGCCGTGAGTGAAAATCTGTGTGTTGAGATTGTGCACCCAGCTTGTTTCGATAAGATTGCGGTAGCCAAGACGCAGCACCGAGTTGCCCAGATGCAAATCGGCAGTGAGAAGGTTCTCCATGTCGAAGCGGTTGCCCCACCAGCCCACATTGACAATGCCTTGTGTGTTGCCTACATATAACTCATAGAACGCTTCCCCATAGTCGAGCGAGAAGAACGCTCCGATTGTGGGGAGCGTTGCTTGATAGCGCAGCGTAATGGGCAGGCGGCCGATGTTGAGATGGTAGGAAGCCATAGCCGAGAGGTTGAGGCTGAGGCGTATTTTTGCCGACACGGGATTGTTGGAGTTATAGGCATTGTAGATAACGCCGCCACGCAGTTGCGGGCTACCGCCCAGGTGTAGGGTGAGCCGTGGGGTGAACACATCATTCCAGCGGTGCATCATTCCCCACTTGGCATCAATCATAAGGGAGTGCATGGTGTGGTTTCCGGCAGGATTCTGCACGTTGGCATACTCCACGGCTGTCACACCCTGCATAATCCAGCGGTCGGGTGAGAATTTCATAGCACGCAAGCCCTCATAGGCAAGGCGAGTGTTCACGCCGTGATAGCGAATGGGGGTGAGGTAGGTGTCGAGAATCGAAGCACCACCCACCTCGGCAGTGAACGATGAAATCGACGGACGCAGCACCTCCACTTGTAGCGAGTCTTGCGCTGACGAGTAGAGGCACGATGTCGCCAAAACTAAAGTTGCTAATATTCGAGTGGTCAATTTCATCATGCAAATTTTGTCTTTATTCGGTGATTTCGTCGGTGCCGAAGAGAGAGGTTTGTCCCGTTAGCTCATCGAAAATCTCCTTTTGTGATTTCTCAGGCTCCTGTGGAACGACTTCAGTGATTTCTTCTGGCTCTTCGGGCGTTTCCTCAGGCTCGGTTTCCACAATGCGAGGCTCAAGCTCGGTGATGGTGTCGATGGTGAAGTTGGTGAGACGTTTTCCCTTTGCGCGGAAGCTCTTGATGCCGATAAACTCGTCGGCATCGATGATGAGGTCGTCGCGGAAGGCATCGCCGCTACCCAGTTTCACGCTGAAGCGTGAATAGTGGTTGTCGCTGAGCAGAATAAGGCGCGAATCGGTGTTGCCGCCAATGAAGCTCTGGCGCTTTGCCGACGACTCGAAGGCAAAACGCTTGATGTAGGTTGATTTCTGGTCGGCATCATAGAGAATAGCAGTCCAGATTTTGTCCTTGTCGAATTTTTCGATGCGGAGGATATTGTCGTCGTAGTGGTTTTCGGCATCGAAGGTGGTGGTAACGTAGTCGCCATTTTTGAGAATGACGAGCACCTGGTCGTTGCCAAGGAACTCACCGAGCGAGAAGCCGCGTCCGTCGTAGTTGAGGCGGAGCACATCGGGGTCAAACCACACTTCGCGTCCGCCGAGGGTTGAGGTGCCGTGCTCCTTGAGCGTGATGCGGTGTATTTCATTCTTGGTGACGAGATTTCCGCGCGACTGCTTGCCCTTGATGGCGAGCTGCGAGAGATCCACATCGAATTGCAGTACCTTCAGGCGGAATTTAGGCTTGAGGGTAATCTTCAGCACTTCAGCCTCGCCATTGGGGTTGGCTGTGAACCAGAGAATCTTCGAGCCGGGCTTGCCTTGCGTGAGGTCGTATTCCTTGTCGCGTGTCAGGCCTGTTACGGCAAAGCGCTTCATATATACTATGCCGCCCTTGCCGTCCTGATAGAGGACATTGTAGATGGTGCGGGTATCGTTGCGCTTAAACACGTTTAGATACTGGATGTTCTTGCCCACATATAGCTTGTCGGCAACGCGCACGAGTTTGTATTTACCGTCTTTGTAGAAGATGATGATGTCGTCGATATTGGAGCAGTTGCACACAAACTCGTCCTTCTTAAGCCCCATACCGATGAAGCCCTCCTCACGGTTGATGTAGAGCTTCTCATTGGCCTCGGCAACGGTGGCAGCCACGATGTTGTCGAAGTTGCGAATGACGGTGCGGCGCGGGAAGTGCGAGCCATATTTAGCCTTGATGCCCTCATACCACTCGATTGTAAATTCCACGAGGTGAGCGAGCTTGTAGTCGATGTCGGCAATGCGCTCGTTGAGGGTGGCGATGTAGTTGTCGGCAGCATCGCTGTTGAAGCGGATAATGCGCTTCATCTTGATTTCCATGAGGCGGAGAATGTCGTCGCGGGTGATTTCGCGGTAGAACGAGGGCTTGAAAGGCTCTAACCTGAGGTCGATGTGAGCTACAGCCTCGTCGGTGCTGCGGCTCTGCTCATACTCGCGGTCCTTGTATATGCGCTCCTCGATGAAAATTTTCTCGAGCGACGCAAATAGCAGCGACTCCATATCCTCGCCGCGCTTGATTTCAAGTTCTTGGCGAAGCATCTCCTTGGTGCGGTCAACGCCATAGCGGAGCACGTCGCTCACGGTGAGGAAGTGTGGCTTGTGGTCCTTGATTACGCAGCAGTTGGGCGAAATGCTCGTCTCACAGTCTGTGAAGGCATAGAGCGCATCAATCATCTTGTCGCTTGAAGTTCCGGCTTGTAGATACACGATTATTTCAGCCTTGTCGGAGGTGTTGTCGTCGATTTTGCGGATTTTTATTTTTCCCTTCTCTTGCGCCTTGAGAATGGAATCGATGAGAGTGGAAGTGCTTTTTCCGTAGGGGAGGTCGTTGATTACGAGCGTCTTGTTGTCGCGCTTCTCGATTTTGGCACGCACGCGCACTTGTCCGCCACGCTCGCCATCGTTGTAACGGCTCACGTCGATATATCCGCCCGTAGCCTGGAAGTCGGGATAAAGCTTGAATTCCTCGCCGCGGAGATAAGCCACGGCAGCATCGAGCAGCTCATTGAAGTTGTGAGGAAGGATTTTGCACGACAGACCCACAGCGATACCCTCGGCGCCCTGGGCGAGCAGCAGCGGGAACTTCACCGGGAGGGTGACAGGCTCCTGTTTGCGGCCGTCGTAGGAGAGAGTCCAATCGGTGATTTTCGGGCTATAGACCACGTCGAGGGCAAAGTCGGACAGACGTGCCTCGATGTAACGGCCGGCAGCAGCGCGGTCGCCGGTGAGCACGTTACCCCAGTTACCCTGCGTCTCGATGAGCATTTCCTTCTGACCGAGCTGCACGATAGCGTCCTTGATTGAAGCATCGCCGTGAGGGTGATACTGCATGGTGTTACCCACGATGTTGGCAACCTTGTTGAAGCGACCGTCGTCAAGCTCCTTCATTGAGTGGAGAATGCGTCGTTGTACGGGTTTCAGACCGTCCTCGATGTGAGGCACGGCACGCTCCAGAATCACATAGGAAGCGTAGTCGAGAAACCAGTTCTGGTACATTCCCGACAATTGCAGGCGCTTGTCTTTAGGTACTTGATAGGAGGAGTGCGCTTCACCGCCTATCTCTTCAATTTCATCGTCAAAATCCTTTTCCATGGAAAAATGAGTGCTATATATCAATTTGGCGTAATCGGTAGTCATCGCCTCCTACAAAAAGGGAGACAATGCCCCTATAAGTTGCAAATTTAGCAAAAAAAATCAAAGCCTCACGCATCACAGCCCAAAAATCGCGAAAAATAATCGCGAGAGAGGGTGTGGAAGGAGGCTGTGGAATAGAATTGTGGCGGATTATTGCACGACTACGGCGCGTGAAGTGCCGGCAGCGCGGACTATGTAGAATCCTTGCGCCATGGGTACTGAGGTGCGTCCGCCAGCCACGGCATTAGCAGTAGCGGCAAGACGTCCGGCGGTGTCGTAGATTTCCACGCGGCAGTCAGCCTGTGGCACAATCGACACTGCACCATTAGCGGCATATACTTTCACATCATTGGTAGCTTTCACAGCCTCAACGGCGGTGGGAGTGCTCACTTCACCGTAGCCGATAATCTTCACTCCACCGGTGGCAGTGGCATCTTCCACGAGCACACCGTCGAACTGAATGTAGTTTGAAGTAGGAGTAAGTTCAATGCCTTCAACCTTCACGCCGTGACCATTGAGATTGCCGCAAACGCCCGAACCAAGCAGCTCGAGGTCATCGTTCACTGAACCAACAAAAGTTGCCACCTCGTTCAGTTTTGGCTCTACGAAGAAAGGCTTGTAATTGTTTGCCATAAAGTTTTCACCCATGTTGCTGTATTGACCGTAGAACACATTGGCTGCGGCGTAAACATTAAGCGCAACTGAAACAGAGCTTCCGGGCTCGGGAGCGTCGAGCGAGGTGAGCGTCGCGCCGTCGAAGTAGGTGCTGAAGCCTCTGGGTAGCAACACATTCTCATAATTGCTGCTGCCAATGACGCCGATAGCCAGCCAGTCGCGTTGCACGAAGTTGGCGAGGCGATAGCCGTCTTCATAGCTGTCGAATCCAGTGTGCCCCTCGGCAGGAGAGGAAGGATTCTCGGTAGTCTCGGTGGTGCGGGCGTAGAGCACGCTATCAAGAGCTTTCACGCCCTCAAGACCGAAGTTGATGGCATATACACCTCTGCCGGCAATTTCCGATGGCTTTGCGGCAGCAGTGGGGGTAATTGCCTGAACCTTCAGATCTTTCCATACATTGGCAGCCTTATAGCTTTTCAAGGCATTGGGAAGCACATAGAATACTGCATCGGAACAGTAAGCGAATGTGTACTCATCCACAGTGGGTGGGGTGGTGTTGTAGATTGTTGCTTTTTTAAGCCACTGGCAACCATAAAAAGCCTTTGAGCCGATACTCGACACTGTGCCTGTGATATCTTTCAATTTAAGGCAATCTTCAAAAGCACTTTCACCGATAGTAGCGTCGGAGAGGTTAGTGATGTGCAGTTCAAGATTTGGGCAATATTCAAATGCTTGTGAGCCAATTTTTGTAATGGCACTATTGAGGGTGAGAGGTCCCTCCAGGCCGGTGCAGCCATAGAAAACTGCCGACGGAATCTCTGTGACATTGTCGAGCACCGTGCCTATTGAGGAGAGTCGTACACACTCGGCAAAAGCACCATTGCCTATGCTCGAAACCGTGCCGTTGATAGTATTAAGACCTAAACACTTACCGAAAGCGCCATTTCCGATTGAGGCATTTGAGAGATTGTCGAAGTGCATATTCAGATAGCTTTCACCCTGAGTGGCACATTCATTAAATGCAAAATCGCCTATGTAGGTAATAGCACCTTTGAGGTAGATGCCTTCGCCGTCCAAATACTCGCAATTTTGGAAAGCGCAGTCACCGATTTTAGTGACATTATCGAGAAGCGAACCGATTCTGCTGAGACCTGTACACCCGTCGAAAGCATGTTCTCCTATTGATGTCACAGTTCCGCTCAAATTGACAGTAGTTAACGATGTTAGCTCTTTAAAAGCATTGGCTCCAATTGTGGTAATGTTTGCACCGCCGGAAACTTTAGGTAACTGATAATTGATGGGTGAAAAAGCGTAGTCACCGATTTTTGTGACTTTATAGCTCTTTCCATTATAGGTTATTTCGGCAGGAATTACCAGCTCGTTAATATTATCACCATCATAAGTAGGGCTTGGTGCAACTTCGGCAGTGCCATCATCGAAGATGTTGTAATTTAGGAGGGATTCTTCATCGTATATGGTAGCTTGTGCGGAGAATGTGGCGAGAAACAAGCCCATTACGAGAAATAGTAGTTTTATACGTTTCATATAGTCTTAATTTTTTGTTTACAAAAAGTGAATTAAAATTGCAGAAGTTGTTTCATCACACTTTTTATAGTAATGTGAAATTATGATTTAGTCACAACTATTTAAATTAGAACAAAAGTACACACTTTTAGTCACATAACAATCTTTCGGCTTATGATTTTTATAAAAAATCAGTAATTCCTAAGTCATTGTGTTATTCCGGGAAGATTTATTTCGGGCAAAAACAGTTGAAAATATCAAGTTTTTGCCCGAAATAAATCAGATTTTAGTTCTTTTTTAAGGGTGGAGTGAGGCTTGGAGGGAATTGTGGCGCCGTGGCTATTGTGTGATTGGAGCGGGGTTGGAGAAAATATATTTATGAAATAACTAAAAAGGAGATTTGTTGTGGGAAATTATTCTTTTTGGCGCAATGAAACAGAATAAATTTCCATATTTAGGTGATGCTATTGGAATGAACAACTATATGATGTAAATTTGCAATCGAAAAGAATTAACTATAAAGTAAACGAATAAAGAAAGGAGAAAGCTATGGCACAGATTGCAAGCACACTTACTGAATTAGTGGGAAAAACTCCATTGGTAGAGTTAGGGAAATTTTCAAAAGCACAGGGGCTTGACACACCCATAGTTGCAAAAGTGGAATTTTTTAATCCCGGAGGCTCGGTGAAAGACCGCATCGCACTTGCTATGATAGAAGACGCTGAGCAGAAGGGCATTTTGAAGCCCGGAGCTACCATTATAGAACCAACATCGGGAAATACCGGAGTCGGACTGGCGCTCGTGAGCGCAGTGAAGGGTTACCACTTGATTCTTACCATGCCCGAAACGATGAGTGTGGAGCGACGCAACCTGGTGAAAGCCTATGGAGCCGAAGTGCGCCTCACTCCAGGCAAAGACGGAATGAAAGGAGCTATAAAGGCTGCCGAGGAGCTGCGCGATAGTATTCCCGGCTCGGTGATACTGCAACAGTTTGAGAACGAAGCCAACCCGGCAAAGCACTATGCAACCACAGGTCCGGAGATTTGGCAGCAGACTGATGGAAAGGTGGATATATTCGTTGCCGGAGTGGGCACAGGCGGCACAGTGAGCGGCGTAGGAAAGTATCTGAAGGAGCAGAATCCCGATGTGAAAATATATGCAGTGGAGCCGTCAACGTCGGCAGTGCTCAACGGTAAGCCAAGCGGAGCGCACAAGATTCAGGGAATCGGTGCAGGATTCATTCCCAAGACCTACGACGGCACAATCATTGATGAAGTGCTCGACATCGATAGCGACGATGCAATCCGCACATCGCGACAGCTTGCCCGCACCGAAGGTCTCCTTGTGGGAATCTCATCGGGA
>SAMEA3663015__coassemble_375_pt1 | contig 18602 bp, 7 predicted proteins | sample SAMEA3663015__metabat2_high_PE_024 | metagenome-assembled genome bin SAMEA3663015 (sample SAMEA3663015) | pig gut metagenome | biome: pig gut; feature: pig-associated habitat; material: faeces | place: France | collected 2012
TAGATGCCAGCCCTAATTTTTTAGAATCTAAAAAAGTTTAGCGGACAGTAATATTTCACTATCAATCGACTTAGTGGCTATTTTTCCCAGTGGATTTTCAGCTTGTTCAAGTCGCGTGAGTTGGGAGCTATCGCAATCTCAAAGTCACCGCTTTCCCAGTCGTATTTCAAGTCACTGTTGTAGAATTTCAATTGTTCGGGAGTGATGGTGAACGTAACCGTGCGTGTTTCTCCGGGCTTGAAATCGAGCTTCTTGAAGCCTTTCAATTCAAGTATCGGGCGCGATGTTGAAGCTATCAGGTCGGTAACATAGAGTTGCACTATTTCTTTTCCATCTCTGGTTCCGGCATTTTTCACATCAATACTCACCACAATGGCATCTTTTTCACCTTTCGCCTCACTCTTGTTGGCACGGAGATTTGAGTATTCATAGGTGTTATAGCTCAGTCCGTAGCCGAATGGATAGAGCGGTGAGTTGTCGTCGAGTGGAATGTCGATGTATTTGCTCACGAATGATTCAGGGATGTATTCCCCGATAGCTCTGCCGGTGTGCAGATGGTTGTAGTAGATGGGCACCTGTCCCTTATAGCGTGGGAATGTCATTGTGAGCTTTGCCGAAGGATTCACCTTGCCTGTGAGCACATCGGCAATAGCGTCGGCAGCCTGTGTGCCTCCATGCCATGCCTCAATGAGTGTAGCGAAGGCTGCATCTTCATCGGCGAGCACCAATGGACGTCCGCTCATCACCACCACTACCACAGGCTTGCCTGTGGCTTTCAGTGCCTTGAGCAATGCCTTTTGGCTGGGTGGCAATCCTATATCAACGCGCGAATAGACCTCGCCCGACCAATATGGCTGCTCGCCCACGCATGCCACTATCACATCGGCATCCTGTGCCGAGACCACTGCTTCGGCTATCAATGCAGTCGATTGCTCGGTGCCGTCAGTGTCATAAAAGTTGCCATAACCTTCAGTGTCGTGGCAACCTTGCGAATATGTCACCTTGCAGCCGTCGCCAAGGGCAAGTTGCATAGCTTCGGCTATGTTGTGCGACTTGCGTCCATCGGGGCGTGTGCTCCATGTGCCGAAAAGCTGCTCGGGCGTTTTGCCTATCGGTCCCACCACTGCCACGCGTTTCAGCGATGTGCTCAGCGGCAACAGTCCGTCGGCATTTTTCAGCAGCACGATGCTTTCACCTGCCAATTGGCGTGCTACTGCCACATGTGCGTCGCAAAGCAAGCATGCCTGGCGCTTCGGGTCGTCTTTCAGCTTCAGGTAGCGATAAGGGTCGTCGAATAATCCCAAGCGGTATTTGGCTTCAAGAATACGTCGCACCGAGGTGTCAATCATCTTCATTGTCACCTTTTTCTCTTTCAGCAGCTTCACGAGATTCTTAATGTAGGTGCTCGAGCCCATATCCATGTCAAGCCCGGCCGAAAGTGCCATTAGTGCCGCTCCCTCGGAATCGGCAGCCCGGTGAAACACTATCTCGCCCACGCTGTTGGCATCCGACACCATGAAGCCTTTGAATCCCCACTGCCGACGCAGCACTTCATCGAGCAGATAGCTGTTGCCCGTAGCAGGGACGCCGTCAACCACGTTAAACGACGACATGCCCGTGCCGCATCCGGCTTCTACAGCCGCTTTGTAGGGTGGCAGATAGAAATTGTGCATTTGCCAGCGGCTCATATCCACAGTGTTATAGTCACGTCCGCCCTCGGCTGCTCCATAGAGCGCATAATGCTTGAAACATGCCAGCAACGTGGAGTCGCTGCCAAGGTCCTTGCCCTGATAGCCCCGCACCATTGCCTGTGCTATGCAGCTGCCAAGATAAGGGTCTTCTCCGGCTCCCTCAGCCACACGTCCCCATCGCGGGTCGCGGGCTATATCCACCATTGGCGACCACGTCCAGCTCACGCCAAGCGATGTTGCCTCTTTTGCTGCTATCTGTGCTGCACGCTCTATCAGCTCAATGTTCCAACTTGTGGAAGTGCCGAGTGGAATAGGAAAGGTGGTGCTGAAGCCGTGAATCACATCGAGGCCGAATAGCAGCGGTATGCCAAGGCGCGATTTCTCCACTGCAAGCCGTTGCAGTTTCTCGTCGGCTCCGGCACACGAACTCACAAATCCTTGCGCCACCGACTCTTCAAGCCCGATATTGCTGTTGAGAACAACCGGGTTGCCTCCGGCACCAAGATTCAGCTGTCCAATCTTCTCGGCAAGTGTCATTTTCTTCATCAACTCGTCGATAAAGCGGTTCATCTTTGCTTCATCGCTTTGTGCCGGGCACGGCAAGACCCACACACTTGCTACCACAAGAATGAGTATGCTTGCCATGCGGCAAATTATTCGATTTATACCCATATCTGCTTTATTTAATTATTCGATTTATACCCATATCTGCTTTATTTCATGTTGATTTCCTTGTGCTGATGTATGGCTGTGGTGTTGCTTCCTGCCTCAATGGCATAGCGGCAACGGTCAATCGTCCAGCCACCGCGCGTCACGTCATAGTAGGAGAATGCGTCGCCACCCAGCGTGAAGGTCACCTCGCGTGTCTCGCCGCTCTTCAGCCACACCTTCTCAAATGCTTTCAGCTCGTGCTGCGGACGTGCAACTGCCGGGTCGATGGGGCTGACATATAGTTGCACCACCTCCGCGCCGTCGCGCTTGCCGGTGTTGGTCACTTTCAGTGTGCACTTCACCTCATTGGTTGCCGTGCGGCTCACTTGCATGTCGCTATATGCAAATGTGGTGTAGCTTAGTCCGTAGCCGAAAGGATACATCACAGCCTCGGCATTGCGGTCGAAGTAGCGGTAGCCCACATTCAGGCTGTCGGTGTAGAGCACATGGTCGAGGTCTTGGTAGGCCTTGCGCGATGGATAGTCATCGAGTGTCTTAGCCCAGGTGAACGGCAGACGTCCCGAGGGGTCAATCTTGCCGGTAAGCACTTTTGCCACTGCCGTGCCTGCCTCAAGTCCGGGATACCAAGCCTCTACGATCGATTGTGCATACGGCTCCACGCTGCCAAGCTCAAGCGGCGAACCGTTGAGCAGCACGAGGCTCACGTTCTTGTTGCAGCGCGAGAGGCTCTCCACCAGTGTTGCTTGAGCTTTCGGGAAGTCGAGGCTCTGGCGGTCACGGCCTTCGGTGTCGATACTGTGGTCGATTCCTCCCACCACTATCACTGCATCGGCTTTCTTGGCTGCCTTGCGAAGCTTTGCCATCTGCCGTGCCGAAGCATCGCTCTCGGGTGTCTCTATCTCGATGCGGCATGCTGCATCTCCTATGCCACGCGAATAAATCACGCACAAGTGATAAGGATTGCCCTTGCGTATCTCGATGTTGGCTGTCACCACGCCGCCGCGGTTTGAGGGCTGTATCACGATGGGCGCTCCTGCCCACTCGTTGTTGTAGGCAAGCAGCGAGCCTCCGCCGGTGATAAACTTCAATGTATATTTGCCGTCTTCTTTGGCATGAATCCAGGTGTCGAAGCGTGCCTCACGGAAGTCTTCCACCTTGATTTCTGCCACCGGCGACTTCATCTCCCACATGTAGTCAACATTTTCCACCACCTTGGTCACCACAGGGTCATTTGAGCCGTGGCGATAGTAGCGGGCGTTCACGCCTGCAGTGGTGTCATCGGCTTTGAGCATATCGTTGGGTATCAGTCCGAAACCTCCCAGGTCGTCCGATGAAATGTAGGTAATCTTGCTCTCGCCAAAGGCACGGCGCAAGCCATCGAGCACGGTGATTTCATAAGGTGCATGCACCCACGAGCTGCCGCCCATTGCCAGCAAACACAGCTTCTTGTCGGCATTCGGTCCGGTAACGAGAATGTTCTTCACCTTCTTTGGATTAAGCGGTTGTTCTCATTCTTTAAGAGCACGATTCCTTCCTCAGCCACTTCGCGTGAGATGGCACAATGCTCCTCAGTGGCTATTTTTGCCTCGGGCAGATTCTTGTAGCTTCCGTCGAGCATTCCTATGGCGTCATATACTCGCAGCACGCGGCGCACCTTGTCGTCAATCTCAGCTTCGGCAACGCTGCCTTCCTTCACTGCTCTCAGCAGCGGTGTGCCAAATCCGCAGTGGTCGCCACCGGGCATCGACACATCGAGTCCTGCCCATGCTGCCTTGTGGGTCGAGCGGGTGCCGAGCCAGTCGGTCATCACATATCCCTTGAAGCCCCATTGCTGCTTCAGCACGTCGCTCAGCAAGTAGCGGTCGTCGCTCACATAGTTATAATTCACACCGTTGGCAGATGTCATCACCGTCATCACGCCTGCTTCTACGGCTGCCTTGAATGCCGGCAGATAGATTTCGTGCAGTGTGCGCTCATCCACCACCGAGAAGTACATGTTGCGGTTATCCTCGCGGTTGTTGCAGGCATAGTGCTTGATGCACGCTGCTACGCCCTGGCTCTGTATGCCACGCACATGTGCGGCTGCTATCAGGCTGTTGAGCAGCGGGTCTTCGGTATAGTATTCAAAGAAGCGTCCGCCAAGCGGGTCGCGCAATATGTTGCAGCCCGGGCCGAGCAGCACTCCGCGTCCGCAAGCACGGGTTTCTTCGCCCATCACGGCTCCGGCACGCTCCACAAGTGCTGGATTCCATGTGGCGCCAAATGCCACACCGCCGGGAAATGCCGTGGTTCCGGTCTTTGCATTCGGACCGCGCGGTCCGTCACAGCACGGCACCACAGGTATGCCAAGGCGTTCAAGCCCCACAAAGCCCATGTCGCATCCATAGCAAAAGCGCACCTTCTCTTCGATTGTCATCTGGCTGATTAGTGCATCGATGCGCTTCTCATTGGCATCTTTCAGGCTCCCTGTTGCCTTGGCTGCGCCAACAAGCATAGTCAGGCACAGAAGTGTTGTCAATAGTCGGTTATACATACATCTTGTGGTTTATCCTTTTATGTTTTACAAAAATAATATTTTCTCGTCGTGAAAAAAAGCGGCTTTGTGGCTTTTTTATTACCACAAAGCCGCAACTCATTCATTACTCAATCACTTACTAATTTACTTCTTGATTACTTTCGCAACCTGAGTGCCATTGATGCGGAGCATATACACACCGCTTGCCTGGCCTGCAAGGTCAACGCTTACTGTGCTCTCACCGTTGCCCTTAACGGTCTTCACGAGTGCGCCTGCAAGGTTGTAAACCTCTACTGTTGCAATTTCATTAGCCTTCACGTTCACCTCGCCTGTTGTTACGGTAGGATATGCAATAGCCTTGCTTGCCTTTGCATCAGCAACCTCAACTCCCGATTGTCCTGAGAGCTTGATGGTGTTGGCTACTACATCAACAGTTACATAGTATGATCCTGCTGCTACTGTCCATATATTGGAGCTTGCCGTAATTGCGTTATCGACATCAAGGGTGATTGCTGTCAAATCCTCTGCCGGACCAAATACATAAGGCTCAATCGAAATCCAGTCTTCACTGTCGGCACCAAGCTTGTCCGAGATTACAAACTGAGGCTCATCTGTGTTGAATGTAATCTTCTCAGTGCTTGCATAGGTCTTTCCATAGTCGTTTGAGAGGATCTGAACGCCATCGTTGGCTACGAAATCCTTGCCCTCTGTTGTTCCTATCACATACACTGCAACCGGATTCTTCGGTGTCAAGGTGAGCTTGCGCTCGGGCAGATTCATTGTGAAGGTGTATTCACCGCGGCGCACCTGCGACATGTTCTCTGCTGATACCTGGAAGTCGCCAAGTTGTACCGGCTCGTTGTGTGGCAGATAGTCACCATTGTTGATTGCGCCGAAGCGGCTTGCAGCAATTGCGCCCCAGCCAAATGGATCTCCGGCAAGCTTAGTGCTGAAGAAGATGTTGCTGAATGCGCTGTTGGCCTCGTTCTCCACAAGCACGTCGCCTGTGTAGGTCACACCGTCCTCAGTTGCAAGTTCAATACCCACGTTTGGCCATACCGGCAAGTGGTTGATTGTGCCGTCTTCATTGCGGGTCGATACACCACCCATCACATAAACCTTTTCAAACGGTGTCTTGCTCACGAGCATTGTGCGGTTCTCAAGATTTACCGAAACGTCATATTTGCCCATCGGAATCACGAAGAAGTTCTCCTTCGATTCAAGATAATTACCACACTGCATTACCTCGTCGATAACAACCTCAGTGTTAGGATTCAATGCACCGAAGCGGTTGTTTGCAATGTCACCCCAAAGTGTGAAGTTCTCGGCAAGTTTTGTAGTGAATCCGAATGTTACCTTCGGGCTTGTTACGTCGTCCTCAAATGTTACTGAACCTACATAGTTGGTGAAGTCGTGTGTGTAAAGCTCTGTTCCCTGGTCGGCTGCCCACACTTGGAACTTCTTTTCGCCGTTGGCATCAACCTTAGCCAATTGTCCCATGATGTAGAGGTGCTCAAGCTCACGGTCGGTTGGCATCATCACGATTGTGTTCTTGCTCTTGTCGAGTGTGAGGGTGTATTTTCCTGTCGGAACAGAGAACCAGTCTTCCTTGCTTGCATAAGGTGCTCCGAGTGCGTGTGCTTTGCCGAAGAGGATTGGCTCAAGTCCACCCTGTGCGTTACCGAAGCGGCAGTCCTTAATCTGCTCCCACATTGCAGCATTACCACCAAGTGCAGTTGTGAATGCAAATGTTGCCTCAGGCTGGCCGGCCTGCTCAAATTGTGCGGTAAGTGTATAGATCACACCATCTTCTGTATCCATCAAGGTACCTTGGTCGGCATTCCATCCTTGTCCGTTCACTTGTCCCATCACATAGATCGGCGGGAACTTCTGAGGATTCACGGTCATTGTGCGGGTCTGCATATTCACGTTGATTTCATATGTTCCCGAAGCAATTGTGTAGGCATTGTCCTTGCTGTCGCCCTGTGCGCCAAGCTCTACCTCCACCTTCAGTGTCACCGGTGTGTTAGGCTCGGGTGCTCCGAAGCGGTCGACTGCAATCGATTCCCAGCCGTCGGCAGTCTCAGCAAGCTTGTTCGAGAATGTGAACGATGCTGTTTCTGCTCCCTTTGAGTCAAATACCACTTCTTTCTTGAAGTTTACGCCATCGGCTGTTTCAAGCTCTTCACCTACGTTGGCTGCATTCACTTGGTCCTTGACGCCGTCGCCCATCACATACACATGGGTGTATTCAGTAGTCGGCACACAAACCAGAGTCTTTGCCTCTACGTTGAGTGTAATGTTGTACATACCGGTTGCAATCCAGAAGAAATTCTCCTTCGAATTGAGCAACTCACCTGTTGCCAATTCCTTGCCCCATACAACAGTGGTGTTAGGCACAGCGGCACCAAAGCGGTAGTCGGCAATCTGGTCCCAGCGTGTGGGGTCATCGCCAAGTGTCTCTTTCTTGCAGAATCCGAAGCTGTGGGTCGGTGCTCCATTGATGCTCCAGAAATTTACTGTTGTGGTATAAACCACACCGTCGGTAGTTTCCATCTTGATACCTACGTCGGGACGATAGCCCACCTGATAGTCGGGATCCATTGTCTCGCCGTCAAGTGCCATCTCACCAAGAAGCCAGATGGTAGGGAATGTAGTTTCTCCATCCTTCGGAGTGGCTGCGCCACTTTCAGGATTCGGCTGTGTTGTCCCATTGTTCTGGAAAACACTGCTCACTGATGTTTGCGCCAATGCCACTAAGCATACAAGTGCGCAAAGCAATGTACTGATTTTTTTCATACGATAAATGGTTTAGTTAATCGAATAGTTATAATATTGTAAGTTTGTTATGTTAGAAAAATTAATATCTATTGAGTTTCATCTCAGTGCCATGTGCCTCTATAATCACGCCTTGGGGTGCACTCACTTCGCTCACTATCTTTCCGTTGGCAAGGCGGCGGTGATTTACACTGATTGCACCGAGTGGAGTGGGCAGAGAGCCTTTGGCACGGGTGCATCCCACCAGGTGAGGGGTGATGGAATATTTCATAAGCGGGCTCTGGACTGGCTCTATTCCTAAGATGTGGCGTGTGAGCCAAGGGGTCGGTCCCGATGCCCAGCCGTGACACAAGCTCATGCGCAGCCCCTTGTAGCAATAGGCTCCGCAGTCGGCATGAATGTCGGTCTTCCCTGTGGGCACTATCTCATCTATGCGCGAGGCATTGGCTGTGTCGCTCCAGTCGAGGTTTTCCCAGAATGTGGTGGCTCCAAGCTCAAGCATCTTGCCCCAATATTGCTCAATTATCTTCACTGCTTCCTCATATTTTCCTGCTTTGGCAAGTGCTTCAATCATATAATAGCCATAGAATGTCGAGAAATTCTGTGGCCCGTCGTTGAGTAACATCTTCACGGCTTTGTCTGTGTCGCTGCATGTCCCTGAAATCACGGCAAGAGCTGCCGTCTGCTTGCACACCGTCACCGGATATTGCACTTTACGCAGTCGTTCCTCTGCATTCTTTGCTGTCTTCTCCAGTTCTTTATCTCCGAGCACCACGGCTATCTCGGCTGCTGCCTGCATCGCCATGGTGCAGAGCGAGTGGATTCCCGAGTTGATATCGTCGTGGCACTCCGAGGTGGGCCAGTCGAGGAATCGCGATCCGTCGAGGCTTTCACGTCCGTTCTTGTCGATTTTCCCGTCGATTTGTGCCAGCAAACCACGCAGATATTCCTGCTGTTCGAGCAAATAGCCGAGATCGCGGTTATATTTATATAGGTCGCGATGAACGATTATCCACCACAGCGAGTAGCTGCACATGTCGTTCATCCACCCGGGTAGCGGTGTGTCGTCGCGGGCAAAGTCGAGTGTGCGTTTCACAGTGGCATCGGCACCAAACACTGTGTTCACCGTCGATACCTCGGGGTGCATATCGCCCATCCACACAAGGCGGTCGCGCTTCACGCCGTCCCACAGATATTCTTGCATACACATGTGCACCGTGTGTGCACCCACTTCCCATATCTTGTTAAGCAACGCGTTGTCGCTCTCGAAGCTTCCCACAGGCTCTATATCCCGGTAGCGACTCTCAGCCTCCACTGTCTTCAGGCGGTATTTCACATCGTGGTCGCACAGGTCGATACGCACGAAGCGGAATCCGGTGTCGCCCACCTTAATCGAGCCAAGCCATGGTGCCTCTATGTCGAGATCGCGCATTGCATGGTCGTTGGTAGCGCCCTTTTCTCCCACTCGGCTCATTGCCTCACTCACACTCTCACCGAAGCACAAGTGCAGCTTCACCGGCTTTTGGCTGTCGCGTATCGGCGAGTATATCACCACTCCGCCATTCATTTCCTCTCCAAAGTCGATGAGCAACGATGCCGTGTGGCCTTTGTCGCTTCGCATGGTGGTACACACCGTGTCGGCTACCGACACTTGTCCGCTGAATGGCTTTAGCATATTCTCGGCATTTCTCACATATTTCCCCGTAGAGTCCGAAACCCACACCAGGCGTTTAGGCGCCACCCGATGCGTAGTCACTTCATCCACTGCCGTTGCCGCCGAGGCCGATCCAACGGTTCCGCATGCAATCACAATGCTGAGTGCTATGTTCCGTAATTGTTCCTTAGTTTTCAAATTTGTCATAATTTTTAGTGGTCAATATGGTATTCTTTTCACCATGCCAAAATTACTGCCATTTCCCCTCATCGGCTTTTTCATTTGTGCCCTTTTATTGCACACATGGCGCAACGCATGTCACAATTGTTTCAAAATCTTGCTGATTTGTTCCAATTAATTCCCCGCATGGCTGTTTTCTGCAAAATTATACCTATCTTTGGGTGAATTTATCACTATAATGTATCATGAAGAAATTATCTCTTTGCATTTTTTTGTTGCTTATTGCATTGATGCCTCATCTGTCGGTTGCGTCTATTCCCGCCGTGCGCACAGACATTTCCAATTTGCACGTTAATGATATTGCCCAAGATAGCCAGGGGCTGATCTGGATTGCCACCGCAAAGGGCTTATGCCGCTACGACGGTCGGAACTACACCACTTTCCTCCACGACAAGAGCGACCCCAAGAGCATCGCAAGCGACATCGTCAATGGGCTTTTCTTCGATGGCGCTTCGCTATGGACTGCAAATAGCGGAGGCGTATCGCGATTCGACCTCGACACTTGGCAATTCACCAATTTCAACGTCGCAGGAATGAAGAGCCTCTTCTTCCTCGGATTGTTCAAGGTTGATAACCGCCTTTACACCTACGGGCTCAATGGCATCTATCTCATCAACGAATCGGAGTGCCGGCTCGAACAAGCCGTTCCGCTCGACGGTCAGGTGGTTCGCAGCGTTGTCACCGGCACGAGCGGACACATCTGGATCGTATGCGACGAGAGTGAAGCTCTCTGCTTCGACTCCGACTTCAATCTGCAGCACCGCATCGACTTCCCGCCTGCACAGGCGCTCAATTGCATTTTCATCGACCCGATTTCGCACAACGTGATGTTCGGAACCTCTCAAGGAACTTTCCGCTTCGACCCTAACAGCAACGCACTATCCAATGCCGATGTCTCTCCTTTGCTCGCCCGCACCAAGATTCGTTATCTCAAATGCCTCGACGACCGCAAAGCTATCCTCGTCGATGACCGTAATTTCACCGAAATCTTCGATTTCAACACCGACACATTCGTCACATCGGCTATCGACCGCACCGGCGAGCTATCCAACCGCTTCACCGACATGACTTGTGCATTCCTCGATGTAGATACCAACCTATGGATTGGCACCTTCAATGCCGGAATCAAATATCTCACTCGCCGCGAGCGCCTTTTCGGCTCCAACCGCCGCCTGTCGCAAGCTCTCCACAATTGCTTCGTAACTCGCATCTGCAACGACTCTCACGGCAACATCTGGATTGGCACCCGTTACAATGGCTTTGCACGTTATTCCAAGTCGAGTGGCTATATCGAGTGGTTCAACGCATCCAATTCTCCAGTCATGAGCACTGTGGGAAACTTTGTGCAGTCGCTCATGACCGATGCCGCAGGTCGCCTGTGGATTTGCGTGGGCAATGCTCTCGCCGTGTTCGACATTTCCAACCCCTCAGGCAAGCCATCGCTTATCCACAAATTCGACAACGTGGGAAACATCGTCTCTCTCACTACCGACAGCTCGGGACGCATCTGGGCAGGATCTTCCACCGAAGGCATCTTCATCTACAATCCCAATCTCACCCTATTCAACAAAATCAAGCCCACAAGCGGCAAAATGGCTAATATCACAAGTATCATCCCTCTTTCTCACAAAAAAATGCTCGTCTCGGTATTTGGCGACAACCTCTACACTATCGACACCCGCACTCTTCGCTCTCACACCTTCGACACCCGGTTCTCGCGCCTCTTTGCCAACGTCATCAATCTCAAGAAATCTTCTTCTTCGCCCGATGAAATCCTCATAGGCTCCTATGGCGACGGCTTCATGATTTACTCCTCTGTCAATCGTTCTTTGCGCCACATCGACCGCAAAGAAGGTCTCCTCTGCAACGACGTCCTCGGAATCCAAGAAGACTACAAAGGCAACTACTGGCTCAGCAGCAGCTATGGCATTTACCGCATCGACCGCAAATCGCTCAAAATCACATCCTATCTCTCTGCCGACGACACCGGCGGCGACCAGTTCCACGAAAAATCGGAGTGCACCATCGACGGCAACATTTTCTTCGGCGGAAATCATGGCATCACCGAAATATCGCCTGCTCACACTTCTTCGGCTGTTCATCCCACGCCGGTGCTCCTCACCGACCTGCGCGTGATGAATCGCAGCATCTCTATCGACACCCTCGCCGGCGACAACGCCATTCTCTCTAAGCACATATCCCGCACAAGTGAAATCACTCTCAGCCACAGCCAAAACATGCTGAGCCTCGACTTCATCGGTATTTGCTATGATACCCCTAAGAACCTCGAATATGCCTATCGCCTCGATGGCATCGACCTCGATTGGAACTTTTCCGGCGACATTACTCGCGCAAGCTACTCCAATCTCAATTCCGGAACCTACCAATTCTTGGTGAAAGTGCGAAACGGCTCCGGTGAATGGGAACCCGAAATACGCCTCCTCACCATCAACGTCCTTCCAAGCCCCTGGATGCACCCGCTCGCCATACTCATCTATATAGCTATTGCCACAGGATGCCTCCTTGTGCTCAACAAAATAATGTTGCGCCGCAAATTGCGCAAAGAGCGTGCCCTCCTCGCTCAGAACGAAATGCGCCGCGAGAAAGACCTCGCTCAGATGAAGGTGAACTTTTTCACCAACATCAGCCACGAGCTACGCACTCCGCTCACACTCATCTACAATCCTGTGAAGCTCCTCATGAACGACAAGAGCATCGTCAATCCCGAGAGCGTTTCGCTCATCTCGCTCATCAACCGAAACACCGAGCGACTGCTGCGCCTCGTAAATCAAATCCTCGACTACGGCAAAATCAAGAACGACACTCTCGAGCTGAAAGTGTCGCGACACGACTGCATCGCACAAATCTCCGACATCGTGAGCATCTTCAAGTTCTATGCCGCCGAGAAAAACATCGAAATCACTCTAAATTCCGATTTCTCCACTCTCACCATACTCTACGACTACGACAAAATCGATAAAATCATCAATAATCTCCTCATCAATTCCATAAAATATGCCCCTATCGGCGGTAAAGTCACCATCGATGTGGCTCTCGCCAAAGACTCCAATGGCGGCAACCGACTCCACATCACCGTGAGCGACAATGGCAACGGTGTTGACAGCGCTGCCCTGCCAAGCATTTTCGACCGCTTCAAGCGCTTCGTCGGAAAACAGAAGTCGCAGCCTTCGGGTTACGGCATCGGACTAAACTATGTGAAACACCTCGTGGAAAACCACAAGGGTTCTATCGCTGCAAGCAACCTCAAAAGCGGAGGTATGTCGTTCAATATTTCTATTCCCATCGACGAAAACCGCTACACACCCGACGAGTTTGCCGATGTTACCGACATCGCCTCCCCCGAAACGCACTCCGAGACCGAAACTGAGATTACCCTGCCCGAAACGAGCTCCAAGCACAAAATCCTTGTGGTGGAAGACAACCCCGACATGGCCGAATTGCTTTCCGACCTGCTCGCCGCCTACGAGGTGAAAACTGCTTCCGATGGTATCGATGCTATGGAAAAGCTCAAAATAGAAGAACCCGATCTGATCATCTCCGACGTGATGATGCCACGAATGGACGGATTCGAGCTGTGTCGCACAATTCGCACCGACAAGGAGCTGTGCCACATCCCGATTATCCTCCTCACCGCAAAAACTCTCGACGATGACCAAATCAAGGGTTTCAAGCTGGGTGCCGACCTCTACATCAGCAAACCGTTCAATCACGATTTGCTCATTGCTATGGTTGAGCGTCTGCTCTCTCGCACAGAGCACCGACACGACGTTATTGCCCGTATTGCCGGTACCGATAACGCCAATACCGAGAACGAACTCCATGACATCAACAGCGACCTTAGCCCTCTCGACCAGCGTTTCCTTGAACGACTCAGCACCTACATCTCTGAAAATATCTCCGACTCTGAGCTCAACGTGAGTCTCCTTGGACGCGAACTCGGATTCTCCCGAACCAACTTCTATCGCAAGGTGAAATCGCTCACCGGCATGATGCCTAACGACTTCTTGCGCCTCTATCGACTCAACCATGCCGCCGAGCTCCTCAAGCGCCGTGAATACCAAATCGGCGAAATCGGCGAAATGTCCGGCTTCGGGACTCAGTCGCACTTCTCTTCTTGCTTCAAAAAGCATTTTGGAGTGTCGCCCAAGGAGTATATCGCTCAGAATAAGTGAAATGGCGTTTTTTGCACATTTGTGTCATTAGGTGCATTTGAAACATATCTATAAAAAATCGGAACATGCGACAAATCGCCCTTGATTAATTTTAGTTTCCTTTGCATCATCAATTTTGTGCAAAATCTAAAAACTAAAATAAAAATTATGTACCTGTTTAAATCCTGTAAAACAACGACGACGACACATCCTGCACGCCGTTCCTCTTTCAGGGCTTGGGCTCTCGCTCTGGCGATTGCATGCCTGCCCCTGATGGCTTGGGCGGATGTTACAGTGAGCGGAGTGGTAGTCGATGAAAACGACTCTCCCCTCATTGGCGTGAGCGTGCTTGTGAAAAAAACTAACGTGGGTACGGCTACCGATATCGACGGCCGTTTCTCTATCGTAGTCCCTAACCTCAAATCTCAGTTGCAATTCTCCTATGTGGGTTTTCTCACTTCCACTCTCGATGCAAGCCGAAACATGCGCGTGGTGATGAAAGAAACTTCACAAAACCTCGACGAGGTGGTTGTGGTTGCCTATGGCAAGCAAAAGAAAGTCACCGTGACCGGTGCGGTTGCTGCCATCAGCAACAAGGATATTCTCAAAAGCTCGGCTCCTAACCTCGGTGCCACTCTCGCCGGCAAGCTCCCGGGATTGACCACTATCCAGACTTCGGGTGAGCCGGGTCGCGACGATGTAACCATGTTCCTTCGTGGTGCCGCCACCACAAATGGCACCTCGCCTCTAATTCTCGTTGACGGTGTTCCGCGTAACACCATCCGCGAAATCGACCCCAACGAAATCGAAACCGTTTCAGTTCTCAAAGACGCCTCGGCTACTGCCGTATTCGGCGTACGAGGTGCCAACGGCGTTATCCTTATCACCACCAAGCGCGGAAGCAGCGGTAAGCTCGAAGTGCAGCCTTCTGTACAATTCAGCTTGCAGCAATTCGCACGCACTCCCATGCGCGTTCACTCTTGGGACTATGTCCGACTCCTCAATGAAGCTTGCGTCAACGACGGCGTTGGTCCCGAGTTTACCGATGATGAAGTCGCTATATTCGACTCCTGGAAAAACGGCGGTCCCACCGACTTTGCCACTCGCTATTGGTACCCCGACAACTACTGGCGCGACATCATCTTCAAGAGCACTTCCTACATGGTGCGCGGCAACGTCAATGTGAGCGGTGGTACCGACCGCTTGCGTTTCTTCGTTAATGCCGGTTATCTCTATCAGGGTGGTATGTACAACACTGAGAGCAAAAACAAACTCGGATACGACCCTCAATCTACTCTCAATCGCTACAACTTCCGCTCTAATATCGACTACGACTTCTCAAGCCGCGTGAAAGCATCTCTCGATGTGTCGAGCTTCATTGAGAAAGTCAATGGAACCAACGGATTGAAGAACGTGATCTATGCCGATGCGCTTTCGGCTCGTCCCACTTCGCCCGGTCCGGTCACTGTCGAAGGGGTCGACGTTTACGACGGGCAGGTTTATCGCCCCGTGCGCCCCGATCAGGTGTTCCTGTCATCAATCAACGCGGCTCAGCCCGCCTACGGCCACATCAACCGCTCGGGTTACCAGCTCGAGACGCGCTCGGGTGTCGATGTCACCGGCAACCTCAATATCGACCTCGGGTTCATCACCCAAGGTCTCTCTCTGAAGGGGCAGCTGTCGTTCCAGTCGCGCTCCATCAATACCACCACCGGCAGCAAGTCGTTCACCATCTACAAGTATGAGCGCAACGACCCGTCTCACCCAATCCCCTACTTCCTCTACGATGGCGACGACGACACCGACGGTCTGCTCTCTGTGAGCCGCGGCGTATCAAGCGGCTGGTTCCTCAATATGCAGGCTCAGATCAACTACAACCGCACTTTCGCCGACAAACACGCTGTGGGAGCTATGGTTCTTGCTCAGCGCGACATGAAGGAAGCTCGCGAAGACGAAGGTTATCAAGCAAAATATCTGCCTTTCAATGTGATTGGTGTGGCAGGCCGCTTCACCTACGCCTTCGATAGCCGCTATCTCGCCGAGTTCAACGCCGGCTACAATGGATCCGAGCAATTCGCTCCAAGCAAGCGATTCGGTTTCTTCCCTGCATGGTCGCTTGGCTGGGTTGTTTCTAACGAGGCTTTCATGAAGCAACAGGAAATTCTCAACAACCTCAAGCTTCGCCTCTCTTATGGTAAGGTGGGTAACGACTCTTTCGGCGGTTACCGTTTCCTCTATCTCGACAACATCAGCAAGACCGGCACAGGTGCACTTCATGAGAATGTCCCGAGTATCATCGACGGCGTGAAAATCACCGAAGCCTACCTCGGAAACCCCGATATCACCTGGGAAACTGCCTGGAAGCAGAATTATGGTGTCGATTTGGGATTCTTCCACGATATGATCAACCTCTCTATCGACTACTTCCGCGAGAAGCGCAGCAACATCCTCATCAACCGCGGCACTGTCCCCGACGTTCAAGGTCTCCAGTCTAGTGCTCTGCGTCTGGTCAATATGGGTAAGGTCGATAACCAAGGCTTTGAAATCAGCGCCAACTTCCGCAAAGACCTCGGCAACTCGCTCGTAATCAACTTTGGCGGTAATTTCGCCTACACTTCAAATATCGTGAAATATGTCGATGAAGCACCTCTCGGCGATGACTATGCCTACAACTATCGCGCCACCGGATTCGCCCTCGGTCAGTGCTGGGGATACCGCATCGACTACTCGAAGGACCCCGAGCACGGTCGTGATGGCTCAGGATTCTTCTACAGCGACGAAAGCATCGCCAAGAGCGGACTCACCTACAACATCGGCATCCCCAAGCCCGGTGATTTCATCTATCAAGACCTCAGTGGCGACGGTGTAATCGATGAGCGCGACCTCGCTCCAATCGGCTACTCTTCGATGCTCCCGAAAATCACCTACGGTATCAACCTCGGTGTCAACTTCAAGGGATTCGACTTCTCTATGATGCTTCAAGGTGTGGGCAAATACTCCAAGCTCTACGCCGGATGGGGTATCGACGAATCGGCAGGTCCCAAGTCCTACAGCGATATGCACTTCGGACGTTGGTCGGCTGAGCGTTACGCTGCCGGCGAGAAGATTTCCTATCCTCGCCTCTCCTACAACGCCTCAACTTCTCACGTTGCCAACGACTTCTTCACTATGGATGCATCCTATTTGCGCCTCAAGAACATGGAACTTGGTTACACTCTGCCAAATGCAGTCAGCCGCAAGATTGGTGCTCGCAACGTGCGCTTCTACGTTTCGGGTGAAAACATCTACACCTGGCAGCATCTCCGCACTAAGGCGTTCGACCCTGAGCAATCAGGACCTACCTCTTATCCCACAATGCGCACCTTCAACTTTGGTGTCAATTTGAATTTCTAATCTCAAAATCTTCAAATTCACATAGCAATGAAACTTCATAAATTTCTCATAGCCGCTTGTGCGGCGCTGGCTACCTTATCTTCGTGTAGCGACGCTCTCGACGCCACACCCGACGGTCGCGTGTCGATCGACGACGTTTTTGCCGACCCCGACCTCTGCGCAGCCTATTTCAGCAGTTGCTTCAACTACATCCCTCAAAAGTCGGTGTGCTACTTCTGGTTCCAGAATTATCCCTGTGCCCTCACCGACGATGGCTGGTCAAACGACGACACCAACGGCCCTATCCTTTGCTACAAGGGGCAGGCAAGTGCTGCCGATTTCCCTCTCGACAAATACTGGACTGCTACATTCGACTGTGAATACTGGCAGCACTACTGGCAGCAGATTCGCATCATCAACACTTTCCTCCAGCGCATCCCCACTGCCGCTGTGGCTCGTGAAGAAAACCGCAACATCTGGACCGGTGAGGCTCACTGCCTCCGTGCGTTCTTCTATCTCCAGTTGCTCAAGTGGTATGGCGCTCTGCCTATCGTTACTGAACCTCTCGATAACAGCTACGACTATTCGCAGCTTCGCAAAGCTTCCTATGTGGATGTGCTCAAATTCATCTGCGACGATTGCGATGAGGCTTTGAAAAGCGACATGCCTTGGCACCTCGACAATATCACTCTCAAGTGTCGCATGACCAAGGCTATTGCCCTTGCCATAAAGTCCGAAGCTTCTCTCTTCGCTGCAAGTCCGCTCTATTGCGGTGGCGAAGACCTCTGGCAATGGGCTTATGAAATCAACAACGACTGCTACACTCAGCTCGTCAACCACGGCTATGAGCTTTACACCGAGATGCAGACCGACTACTACAACTGCGCCTACGGCGAATATTTTGCTACAGCCAACTATTGGGGCAGCAACCCCATCGACAAGGAGACTATCTGGCAGTCCGATTTCGGTACTCACCCCTTCTGGTGGGTGTCGGGCACTCCTATTCAAGGCAACTACCTCTCGGGCACCGTACCCTTGCAGGAACTCGTCGATTCCTACGATATGCTCGCTACCGGAAAGCCCGTTGTCGATCTCGAGAAGCCTTATCTCGATGAATATCACCTCGAACCCAACTATGTGCCCGGCTCGGGCTACGACCCTCAAAACCCCTATGTGGGACGCGATCCTCGCCTCGCTGCCACTGTGATTTTCAATGGAAGCACCGTGCAGAAGGGTGCTACCGTGCACAATGTTGAGACTTGGGTGGGCGGCAACTGCGGTATCAAGGAAAAAGGTGAGCGATTCAGCCACACTGGCTACTATCGCCGCAAATATGCCAACTATCGCAGTGGTAACGACGAAGGCAAGTGGAAATACTACCGCCTTGGCTGCGTGATGCTTAATCTCGCTGAGTGTGCCGTTGAGGTCGGAAAAACCGATCAGGCTATGCGCCTTGTCAACCAGATTCGCCACCGTGCCGGTTTCTCATCGTCGGTCGATGTGAAGGC
>SAMEA3663015__coassemble_436_pt1 | contig 16640 bp, 7 predicted proteins | sample SAMEA3663015__metabat2_high_PE_024 | metagenome-assembled genome bin SAMEA3663015 (sample SAMEA3663015) | pig gut metagenome | biome: pig gut; feature: pig-associated habitat; material: faeces | place: France | collected 2012
CACCGGCGATGTGATGGTGGGGACCGACAATGGGCTGTATGTGTGCAATGAGAGTGGGATAGTGCGATATAGCCACAACTCGCGCATCAGCTCAACGCTGCTCAATAACATAGTGTGGAGCGTGTTTGTTGACAGGGATTATAATTTGTGGGCGGGAACCGACTACAACATAAGCATGTCGCAGAAATCGAGCAACAATATCATTAGCATTGCCGACCTTACAGGAAGGGAAGACGGCAATGTGATATATGCCATAGCAAAAGACTCACGTGGACTGCTGTGGCTTGGCGGTGCCAACGGCATTATCAGATATGATGGGAATGTTGCCGGCACGGTGTGGTACACAATGGACAACCCACGCTTTCCGCTCACGCATAACCGCATAAGAGCCATATATAACGACAGTGAAAATGAACTGTGGATAGCCGGTGACGGCAGTGTGAACCGCTATGACTATGCCACGAGGCAATTCCATGGCTATCGCATCGTGAGCAGCGACCACCGATATAATGCCAACTGGGCATACAGCATCTTTGATGACCAAAACGGCAATATGTGGGTGGGTAGCTTTCTTGGTGGTGTGTTTGTGGTGAGCAAAGACAAGCTTCTTAGCACAGGCGTAGAGGTGGTTGCCGACCACCATATCACTTTTGGAGAATCGGGTAACTTTGTGAACCAGATGATTCCTGTCGATGAGGGTGGAGCGTGGGTGCTGCTTTACAGAGGTGGCGGGCTCTATAAGATTGATGGGAAAAGCTATGCTGTGACGCGGGTGGAAGTGGAGAAAGAGCTTGGCTACCAGCCATCGCAAATCTTAGCCACTGCCGATGGACAGTTGTGGTGTGCCAACGATGACAAGATAGCCATTTATGACTCACGCAGCCTGAAGTGCCTTAACACACTCAGTGTTAGCCAATATGCCACCAGCAGGGTGATGGCGATGGCGCAGGTGGAAGACAAGGTGTGGCTTGCGACAAACACCGGTGTGTGGACTATCGACACACACAGCTTCAAGGCTGAGCGACTTAACTTGCCCAATCACCCATATTATTCGATAGGATATGATTCGGCGATGCAAAAGGTGGCACTTGGCGGACTTGATGAGGTGGTGGAGGTGAATCTTGGTGATCTCGGCTCCAACAGGCGCGAGAATGAGGTGTATGTGACCGCCTTGTACGTGAACGATGAGCTGTTTGCCTCGGGCGAGCAGAATGTGCGCAAGCTAAAGAGTGTGACACTCGGTCACGACGAGAATCACATAATAATCTGTGTGAGCGACTTCAACTATTCAACCGACAGCAAGACGCAGTTTGTATATAACATAAAGGAACTTGGCGACAAGTGGGTGACGCTGCCAATGAACAGCAACCGCATAAGTTGCGCCAACATGGCTCCAGGCACCTACACAGTGAGGGTGAAAGCCATAGGCAGCGACGGCAATCTCACTGAGAAGGAATGTGGTATGACGATAAAGATCCTGCCGCCATGGTATGCCTCGATGCAGGCAATGATAGTGTATGGATTGCTGCTTGTGGCACTTGTGGTGTGGATAATTAACTTCTTCCGCGTGAAAAACAGGCTACGCATAGCGCGGATAGAGAAAGAAAAGACCGTGGAGCAGATAGCTTTGAAGTCGGAGCTGTTTGCCAATGTATCGCATGAGCTGAAGACGCCGCTGTCGCTAATTATCGGTCCGATAGGGAGGCTTATACCCGAGGTGAAAGACCCTGCGGTGGTGAAAAACCTGAACATTGCCTACGAAAACGCGCTGAAGATGAACACGCTGATACACAAAGTGCTCGACACTAAGCGCATAGATGCCGACACCGAGACGCTGATGATACTCTCGCAGGTAGATATGGTGCACTTCTGCCATAATATCGTGCAGACGTTTGAAGCGGCATACGAGCAGAAGCATTTTCTCTTTACTGCCGGTGTTGATACGCTGTATATGGATATAGATGTGGTGAAGATGGAGTCGGTCATCAACAATATCATATCGAATGCATGCAAATACTCGGGAGAGAATGCCACTATTGCCGTTGCCATGGAGCGACAGGAGGATAATGTGGTGATACGCATATCAGATGACGGAATTGGCATTGCCGACGATGATATTCCGTTCATCTTCCAGCGACTTTATCAGTCGCCGCGGACGAAAGGTGTGAAAGAAGGCACCGGAATAGGGCTGTATATTGCTAAACAGTTTGTGGAACTGCACGAGGGGCGAATCACGGTGACTTCGTTGCCGGGTAGTGGCACCGCATTCACCATAGTGCTGCCCATAAAGTGCGCTGCCGAGGCTCAGTTGGCAGAATCGGAGAATATCAATGTGGCGAAGAAGGGGACAATACTTATAGTGGAGGATAACGATGCCATACGCCGCTTTCTCACCGACACGCTTGGTGAGGAATATAATTGCCTTGTGGCTGCCAACGGCCGCGCCGGGCTGGCTGTGTGTGGCAGTGTTACTCCCGACCTGATGATTATCGACTACATGATGCCCGTGATGGACGGAATTGAGATGTGCCGGAGGATTAAGGACAACAAAGTGCTTGCTTGTGTGCCTATTATCATTCTCACCGCTAAGGACGACCCCGACTTGGAGCTGCGAAGTGCTGAGCTTGGAGTGGATTGCTTCATGCCGAAGCCATTTAATGTGCAGGTACTCACTACGAGAGTGCGGCAGTTGCTCAGCAACAAAGACTTGCTGCGAAGTCGTGTGAGAATGGAGGAGATAACCGACGTGAAGGAAATAGAAGTGGAGTCGAGCGATGAGCGACTGCTTGCCGATGCCGTGAAGCTGATAGAAGACCATATCGACGACCCTGAACTCAGTGTGAATTATCTGAGCGAGAAGCTCGGCATCAGTCCCAAGCAGCTCTATCGCAAGCTGAAGCAGCATCTTGGCGTGACGCCTGTGGATTTCATCAAGCAGGTGAGAATGAAGAAAGCCGCGATGCTGATACAGCAAAACAAGTTTACCATATCGGAGATAATGTATATGGTGGGATTCTCGTCGTCGAGCTACTTTGCGAAGTGCTTCCAGGCGCACTTTGGCAAGACCCCGCGACAGTATGCTGAGGAGTCGCGCGAGAAGCAGTGATGTGTTATATATATCAAGAAAGCTATCGAAACGGTGGAATTTTATCAAAATGATATAATTGCTGAGTGGCATAAAGTGTTTGGATAAATAATGGAATTATGAAACAGTCGATTGAAAGAATATGGTTTTCTGATGGGAATATTTGTATTCTGACTTCGGAGAATGAACAGCGAAGTTTGCCACTGGAAGTATTCCCTGCACTTTTTTATGCTACAGAAGAAGAACGGCAAGACTATTATTTGTGGGACGACAATCGGAGTATTCGATGGGAGAAAATTGATGAGGATATTCATATTTCAAATTTTTATGATGAAGAGACTGTGGATTATGATAACGAAGTAAATCATTTGTTGTCGAAGTTCCCATATTTAGATTGTCGGGCTTTTGCTGAGCGAATAGGAATGCATTGGACTCTTCTTGAACGATTGAGATTTGGGGTAGTAAAGGCATCGGCATCGACAGTACAAAGGATTCGTGAAGGAATCAGAGCAATAGGCAAAGAGATGTCGGCGGCAGTGTTGTAGACAAAAAAGTTAGGGGTGGATTCATGCCCTTGGGGCTGGGAAAAGTGGGGCGAGGAGGGTGTGTGGGGCTGATTGTCCGGATTTTTTCCTAATCTGTCCGATTTATGCTTGCGGTGGAGTGAGAATGGTGGTAATTTTGTGATTGAAAATTTACACCATTTCATAAACCGATCGACATGAAACTGAAATCGATATTTTTTGTGGCAACTTTTGCCTGCTCTCTTTTCGGCGCTCTTGCTGTGCATGGGGCTTCGTATGCCAATGGTTCGACGAGCGTGACGGCTAAAAGGGCTGCGAGCGTGTATGTGGATAAGCAGGGAGTGATGCGCGATGCTGCGAGTCGCGACGAGGTGGCATACTACGGCGTGAACTACACGCTGCCCTTTGCCCATGCTTATCGTGCAGTGAAGGCGCTTGGCATAGAGCCAAAAGATGCCATCGACCGTGATGTGTATCACATAGCCCGACTTGGGCTGAACGCCTACCGCATTCACATCTGGGACGTGGAAATCACCGATGCACACGGAAATCTCATAGAGAATGAGCATCTCGACTTGCTCGACTATCTCATCTCCCGATTGGAGGAGCGTGGGATAAGTGTGATTCTCACCGCGCAGACTAATTTTGGCAATGGCTATCCCGAACGCAACCAGCCGACCGGCGGATATTCATATAATTATGAGAAATGCCGCATGCACGACACTGAGGAGTGCATCAAAGCCCAGGAGCACTATGCCGAGAGCCTTGTGCAGCACAAAAATCCTTACACCGGGCTGACATACGCTGCCGACAACAGCATAATTGCTCTTGAAATCAACAATGAGCCGTGCCATAGCGGTACGCCGGAGGCGGCGACTGCTTACATTAACCGCATGGTGAAGGCTGCACGGAAAGGTGGCTTCAAGAAGCCTCTTCTTTATAATGTGAGCCACAACCTTTTGAATCACACAGCTGCATTCTTCAAGGCAAATGTGCAAGGAACTACCTATCAGTGGTATCCTACCGGTCTTGTGGCAGGGCACACACGCCATGGCAACTTTCTGCCAAATGTGGAGGAATACAACATTCCGTTCAGTGGGGTGAAAGGATTTGACAAAATGGCACGGGTGGTGTATGAATTTGACCCGGGCGACATAATCGACACCTATCTTTATCCGGCGGTGGCACGCACGTTCCGCACGGCGGGTTTCCAGTGGATTACACAGTTTGCCTACGACCCCATCGACATAGCCGATGTGAACACCGAATATCAGACGCATTATCTCAACCTTGCCTACACTCCCGGCAAGGCAATAGGTATGAAGATAGCTTCGCAAGTGGTGCAGCAGGTGGAGCGGGGAGAAAAATTCGCAAAATATCCCCAAGACACCATTTTCGGCGACTTTATGGTGAGCTACAAGCAGAATCTTGCTATGCTCAACGACGGCAAGCACTATTTCCACACTAATGCTACTACTGTCAAGCCAAAGAATCTTGCTGATATAGAGGAAGTGGCTGGAGTGGGTGCATCGCCGATAGTAGCCTATGAAGGAACGGGAGCATATTTTATCGACAAAATAGCGGATAACGTGTGGCGCGTGGAGGTTATGCCCGATGCTTTTGTAATCTCCGATCCATTTGCCAAGCCATCGCCGAGCCGAAAAGTGGCAGTGACCGTGAACAAAGAGCACAACATGACCCTGAATCTGCCAGGACTCAGCGGCAACTATTGCTTCAGAGGCGTGAATGAAGGAAACAAAGCTGAAGGAAAGGCTGTGAACGGCACATTCAGCGTGAAACCGGGCGTTTACATCGTTGGGAGCGACCTGGAGGCAGTTGAGGCCGTAAATCCCATGGATAAGTGCGGCAACATTGCGATAGGGGAGTATGTAGCTCCCAAGCATAGTGAGGTGGAGGGCATAGTGCTTCACACACCTCTCCAAGCAGTGTCGGCAGGAAGCAAGAAAATCAGTATAAAAGCCAAAGTGGTGGGCAGCACAGAGCCTGACTCGGTGGTGGTGTATCCACGGCATATCTCATTCTGGAACGATGTGAATCCACTCTACCGCATGAAGCGCGTGGGCATCTATGACTATGAGGCAGAGGTGCCGGTTAAGGCACGCGATGCGGCGGTGGAGTATAATATTGTTGCGTTTTATGGCGGCAGGGCAACCACTTATCCTCAGGGAGTGGAAGGAACGCCGCTGGCATGGGATTTCACCGACTATCGCTACTACAGCACGCAAGTGAGAGCAGCCGAAGCCCCGGTGGTGCTCGTGAGTGCCGATGCCGGATTAAGCGGCATTGAGACGGCGACCATTCCCAACTATTCGCGTACTTCGGCACGATTCATAGCACGAGAGCCGATAGACCACGATGTGATGGAGTTCACAATGACGTCTGCCAACGACTCCACACAGCTATATCTGCGCAAATATGTGGGTGATGCAATGCGCAATGTGGCAGGAAAAAGCAAACTGTGTGTGGCACTTGGTGCCGTGAAAGGCGTGCAGGAGCTTGATGTGGCATTGATTACACGGTTAGGTATAACATATAGAAAAAGATTGCAGGTTTATGACGGCGGGATTTTTAGCATTGATGTGTCGGAATTGAGGCAGGACTACACTGCGCTCATTCCGGCACCATATCCCGACTTCCTCACGCGGCGTTTCAGCACCGACGCTGTGCTGCCATTAGTTCTCGACGATGTGGAGCAGGTGGAAATCAGCACACCGGCAGTAGCAGCCGATGCGCAAGTGACCGTGCAGCTACGAGGAATCTATGTGGAATGATTGCGAAAACAACAAAAAACTAATATAAACCAAAAAACAGACTAACAATGAACAGTAGAACCAAGCTATGCCGCGTGCTTATGCTTTTGCCATTCTTGGCGATAGCATTGCTGCCACTCAGGGCAAATGCACAAGGCGGAACAAGAACCGTCAGCGGAACAGTGCTCGACGAAGCATCGGAACCATTGATTGGAGCATCGGTTATTGCCCAAGGGAGCACAGCCGGAGCAGCGACCGACATCGACGGAAATTTTAAAATTGTGGTGTCACAAAATGTGAAGAATCTCGAAATCACCTACGTAGGCTACGAGAAGGCCGTAGTAGCTATTCCGGCATCGGGCAAGGTGGAGGTGCAACTCCGTCCCAACGCCCAAGTGATGGACGAAGTGGTGGTAATCGGTTACGGAGTACAGAAGAAAGACGACCTCACCGGCTCAATATCGACTGTAGGGGAGAAGGATTTTAACCAAGGACTCATCTCGTCGCCCGAGCAGCTTGTGAACGGAAAAGTTGCCGGAGTGCAAATAGTGAACTCAGGCGGTTCGCCGACAGCCGGCAGCACCATACGCATACGCGGAGGAGCATCGCTCAATGCCTCCAACGACCCTCTAATCGTGCTCGACGGAGTGCCTATGGAGGTGGGAGGCTCGGTGAGCGGCAGCGGAAACTTCCTCAGCCTTATCAATCCTAACGATATTGAGAGCATGACAGTGCTCAAAGACGCATCATCGACAGCCATCTATGGCTCGCGTGCATCTAACGGTGTAATTATTATCACTACCAAGAAAGGCAGTGGCAACGACCGTATAAAGGTGAATTTCCAGACCACCAACTCGCTTCAGACCCGCACAAAGGTAGCCGACATGCTCGGCGCCGACGATATGGCAGCCATCGTGAACCAGCTTGGCACCGACAAGCAGAAAGCCCTTATCAACACCGGCTATAACACCGACTGGAATGATGAAATCTACAAGACAGCATTCGGAACCGACAACAACCTGAGCGTTGCCGGACGCGTGACCAAGGATTTCCCTTTCCGTGTGTCGCTCGGCTACTACAATCAGGATGGTATCCTAAAGACCGACAATGCCACTCGCTACACAGGAAGCATTTCGCTCTCACCGTCGTTCTTCAACAATTATCTGCGCCTTAACATCAATGGAAAGGGCACAATCAACCAAAACCGCTTTGCCAATCAGTCGGCAATCTGGGGAGGTGCAACCCACAGCCCATTCTCGCCGATATATGACGACGATGCCAACAGCCCCTTCGGAGGCTACTATGAGGCACACGATGCCAACTATGTGCCCATTACCGGAGCAACAGGCAACCCCGTTGGCTTGCTCTTTAACCGCAAGGACACCAGCAAGGTGTATCGCTTGATAGGAAACGTAGATGTGGATTACCGCATGCACTTCCTCCCCGACCTCCGCTTCCATGCCACAGCCGGATATGACTATTCGCAGGGCAAAGGCGACATCTATGTTCCTGCAAGCGCATATCAATACTATAACTCAAAGGGACGTGACTACAGCTATGGCCCGCAGAAGAACCACAACAAGCTGCTCACTCTGTATCTTAACTACAACAAGGAATTCAAGGCAATAAAGAGTACGCTCGATGTGACGGCAGGATATGACTATCAGTTCTGGAAATACACCAATGCCGCTTTCACCGAAGTGAATACTCTTGGCGAGAACCAAGCCACATCGGCAGCAGCCGACCAGCGTCACGCCCTTCTTTCATACTATGGACGTGTGAACTTCTCATTCGACTCACGCTATCTGCTCACAGCCACAGTGCGCCGCGACGGTTCATCGCGCTTCAGCCCCGATACACGCTGGGGAACATTCCCCTCGGTGGCACTTGCATGGCGACTCTCTAATGAAGCGTTTTTTGAGAGTGTGAAGAAGGTGATGAACGACTTCAAATTGCGCCTGAGCTACGGTGTTACCGGACAGCAGGACGGCATTGCCAACTATAGCTACATGCCAATTTACACCATCAGCCAGCCGGGTGCCGACTATATGTTTGGCGGTACTCCAATCAACACATACCGCCCGGCAGCATACAATGCCAACCTGAAGTGGGAGACCACCAAGGCTTACAACGTGGGAATTGACTTCGGATTCCTCAACAACCGCATTACAGGTACGGTTGATTACTACAACCGCAAGACTGAGGACTTGCTTGCTACCGTCCCGGCAGCAGCTGGAACAAACTTCGACAAGCAGCTGCTTACCAACGTGGGCAACATCAAGAGCAGTGGTGTGGAGATTGCCATCAGCGCAACACCAATACAGACCAATGACTTCACATGGAGTATCAGTGCCAATGCCACCTGGCAGAAGAATGAAATCACCAATCTGAAGCTTAACGAGAATGCAGAGTCGCCCAACACACTGGTGGGAGCTATTGAGTCTCACTATGTGCAGGTGCTTTCGGAGGGCTATGCTCCCTATAGCTACTATGTGTATAAGCAAATCTACGATGAGGCAACAGGCTTGCCTATCGAAGGATTATATGCCGACCTCAACGGAGACGGAACAGTTGATTCAAACGACAAATACCGATATCACTCGCCTGCACCCGACTGGATTTTCGGACTCAGCACTTCGCTGCAGTGGAAGAAGTGGACGCTTAGCACAAGCCTTCGTGCCAATGTGGGCAACTACCTCTACAATGGTATGGCAATGAATACAGGTGCATGGGAGACCGTGTTCTACAACGACTATCAGCTCAACCGCCTTAACAGCAGCTACAACGACACACACTTCAGCACCCGCCAGCATGAGAGCGACCACTATGTGGAGAATGCCTCGTTCCTGAAGATGGACAATCTGCAGATTGGCTACAACTTCGGCAAAATCACCAAGTGGTGCAGCCTGAATGTGTCGGCAATGGTGCAGAATGTGTTTACCATTACCAAATATTCGGGAGTAGATCCTGAATCGCAGAGTGGTATCGATATGACCGTATATCCGCGTCCGCGCATCTACTCGCTCACCATCGGACTTGACTTCTAACCAACTAAACCCAAAAAGAAAGAAAAGATGAAAAAGATAATATTTTCAATATCAATAATGCTGATGGCTGTGCTTGCGGCATGTACCGACGACCTCAATCAGCGACCACAGACCGAGGTTGATGCCGATGCCGTGTATGCCAACCCCGAGAACTATCAGCTTGTGCTTGCCAAGCTTTATGCATCGTTCGTGATAGCAGGGCAAGAGGAGGGCGGAGGCAATGCCGACCTTGCCAGCAACAACGGACACGACTTCCTTCGCGGCTATTTCAACCTTCAGGAAGGCCCTACCGACGAAATGGCAGCTACATGGCTCAGTGGCGACAAAATGGAGGGGCTGTCATATATGACGTGGGACGCAAACGACCCGTGGGTTTCCGATACCTACTATCGTGCCTACTACACCATTGCGCTCTGCAATGAATTTCTTCGCCATGCCGGCGATGATGCAATAAGCGGCTTTTCCACAGAGCAGCAGGCTAAGATACGCCAATACCGCGCCGAGGCACGCTTTCTGCGTGCACTTTCCTACTACTTTGTGCTCGACCTTTTCGGCAAGGGCCCGTTTGTTGATGAGACGATGCCGGTGGGAGCATTTACCCCCGAGGCATACACCAATGCACAGCTCTTTGCCTACATTGAGAGCGAACTGAAGGATATTGAGGACCAGCTCGCCGACCGCACGGCAGTGGTCTATGGCCATGCTCCGCAGGGCGCAGCATGGGCACTCCTTGCACGCCTTTACCTCAATGCCGAGGTGTATGGAGCAGGCAATCACTACACCGACTGCGTGACCTACTGCAAGAAGGTGATTGCCTCGGGCTACACAATTGCCAAGGACGCTGTGACCTACACAGCCACCGACGGCAACGAGGTGGTAGTGCCGGCATACGCAACTCTCTTCAACGCCGACAACGACAAGCGCACCGGCGAGCTTATCTTCAACTTTGTGGTAGATGGCACCAACACAGTGTCGTGGGGCGCAACCACCTATATCGTGTGCGGAGAATGTGGAAACTCAAGTGCGCAGAATGCAGCTGACTACGGACTGACAAGCGGTTGGGGAATGTTCCGTGTGAGAGGTGAGATTCCCGCCCTGTTTGGCGATGTCACAACATCAGCCGACAGCCGTGCAATGTTCTTCACTACCGAGCAGAACCAGTGGCTCGACAAATCAATCGACGACCAGACGTATGGCTACTTTGGAGAAAAATTCTCCAACCTGCGCGACAACGGCGAGCCTGCAAGCGACACCGCAGCCGATGGAGCAAGCATCGACTTCCCGGTGTTCCGCCTTGCCGATGTATATCTCATGGCTGCCGAGGCTGTGCTTCGCGGCGGCTCGGGTTACACCAAGGATGAGGTTCTCGCCTTTGTGAATGAGCTGCGCGAGCGTGCCTATGGCGACCAAAGCGGCAACATCACGAGCCCGGAGCTGACGCTGAGCTTTATCCTCGACGAGCGCGGCCGCGAGATGTGGTGGGAGTGCACCCGCCGCACCGACCTTATCCGCTACGGACTCTTCACCGGCGGCACTTATGTGTGGCAGTGGAAGGGAGGCGTGGTTGACGGACGTGCAACCAACAGCCGCTACAATGTGTATCCGATTCCGACAGCAGAGCTTTCAGCAAATCCCAACCTGAAGAATGAAAACTATTAATCATTACCGAATAAGATGAAAAAGTTAAATTATATAATATTGGCATTGACAGCCATTGTGGCTGCCGCCTGTAGCAAGGACGGTGATTTCCTCACCACCACCGGCGCCGACAGCGTGACAATCGACGGTTCGGGCGACATTGTGCTCACCTATGACAACGCCGACGCTCTTGCCCTCACGCTCTACTGGAGCGAGAATGGCACGCTCTCACTGAGCAACCCCCTCGTGAAAGCTCCCGATAACGCCACAGTGAATACCGTGGAGTTCTCTGATACCGAAGATTTCGCACGCAGCACCGCTATTCAAGCCGACGCAGGTGTATATGCAATGCAATTCACTGCAAAGCAGCTTAATTCGCTCATCTCGCGCGTGGGATTCACCGAGGCAGTAGAGAAGCCACTCTACATTCGCATAAAGTCGCAGCTTGGCAGCAACATTGCCCCCACCTACAGCAATGTGCTCAAGCTGAACGTGACCCCCTACGTTATCGACATGAGCGTGGGCTTCATTCTCGACAGCAACCAGAGCGAGACAGGCGCTACACTCGCCTCGCCGGCATCGGACGGTATCTATAAGGGCTTCATGGGAGCTGCAGGCTGGTACAACTGGTATTTGCGCGAGGGCGACGGCACCACTTGGGGCAACCTGGGCGTGGATGGCTCGGAGTTCCGCATGTCGAGCGACGATACCAAGTGGAACTTCTGGTTCCCCGGCCTTGAAGGCTGCTACTATGTGATAGTAGATACCAAAGCTGCCGAGTGGAGCGCACTTCTGATTCCGGCTCTCACGGTGAGTGGCGACATCACGGGCGAGATGACCTTCAACCGCAAGCAGAACACCTGGACTCTCACCTACAATGCCGCAACAGCCGGCACCGCCAAGATAAAGATTGCCGGTGTGGGCAAACAGTATAATGTAAGCACCAAGTGTGTGGATGATGCAGCAATCGACACTAATGTGGGATTTGGTGCAAGCGGCTCGCAGGTTACATTTGGAACAGATGCAAGTGAAATCAGCGTGAACGTTCCTGCGGCAGGCGAGGTGACACTCACACTCGACCTCAGCAACCCCAATGAATGGACTTGCGAGGTACAGCAGGGTGCCGGCGAGCCTGTGGAAGAGGTGCAGAAGTATCTCTACCTTGTAGGTATTGATGATGGAATATCAGGCAACTGGACTTTCGACAACACCATCAAGCTCTATAATGAGGACGACCTGAACTATGCAGCAGTGTGCAACGTAAATTCATTGTGGGGCTATCAGGTAGCAACAGAGATTGACAACTGGACGAGCGTGTATAAGATGGTTGATGGTGATGCGGCTGGCGGAACACTCGCTCTGGGTGGACCGAACAATATCCCGGCACCTACACCCGGACTATATCTCATCAATGTATCGCTCAAGTATCTCACTTACAGTACAATGGCAGTAACAGGCGTGCAATATACCGGTATTGCCGACAATTGGGACTTGCACGACATGACTCCGACGGAGACACCGGGCGTATATACAGCCGATATCGACATTACAGCCGCTTCGTCGTGGGGATTCCAGATAATACTCAATGGTGATTGGGGACAAAAATTCGGCGGAAGCAACGGCGAACTGTTCTATCTTGGAGCAAATATCACCGATGATGCAGCGATGGCAGGCAAGACTTGCAAGCTCACTGTGGACCTTTGCAAATGCACCTATTCGCTCACCGAGAAATAACACTCAACCGCATTGATGGGTTGAGGACAAAGACCCTTGACCCATCAATGAATACTACACATAGATTGAAATAAACTGTCAATAATAGAAAGGAGAAAGATATGAATTTCATTAAGAATATTGCTGCGGTGGCAGCGTGTGTGGCACTTGCATCGCTCAGCTCGTGCACACAAGACAGCCCCATAACACAAGGTGGAACCAACGAGGAGCCACAACCAATTGACCGCACGGCATTTGCCAAGGGTGCAGATGTGAGCTGGCTCTCGCAGCTTGAGGCAGAGGGCTACACATTCAGCAATGCTGCCGGAGTGCAGAAGGAGTGTATGCAGCTGCTCAAGGAGGACTGCGGAGTGAATGCCATTCGCCTGCGTGTGTGGGTGAATCCCGAGAAGGGCTGGAACAACATCGACGATGTAGTGTATAAGGCTCGCCGTGCCAATGCACTTGGGCTGCGGCTAATGATTGATTTCCACTTCAGCGACACTTGGGCTGATCCGGGAAACCAGATTACACCGGCTGCTTGGACCGACTATGACCTCGACCAACTCAAGGAGGCTGTAGCAGATCATGTGAATGAGATGCTTTCGAAGTTAAAAAAGCTTAATATTGAGCCGGAATGGGTTCAGATAGGCAATGAAACGCGTGGCGGAATGTTATATCCAATAGGGGCGTATAGCAATGGTGCATCTTATGCGGCGCTTGTAAATGCGGCATACGATGCCATTAAGGCTGTGTTCCCCGAGGCATTGGCGATAATACACCTCGACAGCGGTAACCGTCTGGATCTCTACACCCGCATCTTCGGAACGCTGCAGGCGAATGAAGGCAAATACGACATGATTGGTATGTCGCTCTATCCCGAAGCCGACAACTGGGAGACAATGGCTGCCACTTGCATCAGCAACATCAACACCGTGGCTCAAACGTATGGCAAGCCGGTGATGATTTGTGAGGTGGGAATGGGATACACTGAGGGTGAAGTGTGCAGCAAGCTCATCGCCAAGCTTATGAATGAGGGTGGAAGCAACCTCAAGGGTATTTTCTATTGGGAACCTGAGGCTCCTGCGGGCTACAATGATGGCTACAATAAGGGTTGCTTTGACAATGGTACGCCTACTGAGGCTCTTGAGCCGTTTCTTAGGTGAGAGGTAAGAGGTGAGAGAGGGTGGTTATGATTGACATAAACTATTTAAACAACCTATAACACAGCATGAAAATGAGATTATCAGCATTTTTATTGACTGCTATGATTTCTTCTACAGTGGCTCTTGGTGCTCGCCAAGAGTCGCTGCTGAAGGATTCGTGGCAGTTCTGCCGCGGCGAGGTGACCAGCGCATCTCAGTGGGAGCCGGTGACGGTTCCGCACGATTGGGCTATTTATGGACCTTTCGACCGCAACAACGACCTGCAGAAAGTGGCAGTGGAGCAGAATGGCGAGAAAGTTGCTACTTGGAAGACCGGTCGCACCGGTGGACTTCCGTTTATCGGCAAAGGCTCGTACAAGACTACTTTTGAGGTGGAATCGACTGCCGACCGTGCTATTACACTGCTTTTTGACGGTGCTATGAGTAACGCACACGTGAAAGTGAATGGCAAAGAGGTGGAATATTGGCCCTATGGCTACAACTCATTTCACATTGATGTGACCGATGCGGTGAAACCGGGTGTGAACACTCTTGAGGTGAACCTTGAAAACTTTGAGCAGGCATCGCGCTGGTATCCCGGAGCCGGACTCTATCGCAATGTGCACGTGATAAACACTCACCGTGTGCACATTCCTGTGTGGGGCACCTTTGTGACCACTCCCGAGGTTGCACCCAACTTTGCCACGATTACGCTCAACATGGAAATTGCAGGAGCAAAGCAGAAAGAAGAGTGGCCTATGGGCGAGAAAGTGATGGTGAAAACCGTGATTCTCGACCCTGACGGCAAGGAAGTGGCAAGCAAGGAAAATGAATACATTGCACGCGGACAGGAGTTCACACAGAATTTCTATGTGGAGAAGCCTCAGCACTGGAGTCCGGAGAACCCGGCGCTCTATGTGGCACGCACCACGCTGAGCCTTGACGGCAAGGTGGTGGATAGCTATGACACACGTTTCGGAATTCGCTCAATCAACTATATACCCGAAAAGGGATTCTTCCTTAACGGCAAGGTGACTAAATTCAAGGGCGTGTGCAACCACCACGACCTCGGTCCGCTTGGAGCAGCTGTGAATCGCGCTGCGCTTCGCCATCAGGTGGAACTGCTCAAGGAGATGGGCGCGAATGCCATACGCACCTCGCATAATATGCCTGCACCTGAGCTTGTGGAGCTTTGCGACGAGCTTGGAATGATGCTTATGGTGGAGCCATTCGACGACTGGAGCTTCCGCCCGAAGTCGCCCAACGGCTACGGACGTTTCTTCAATGAATGGGCTGAGCGCGACATGGAGAACATGGTGAAGCACTTCCGCAACTCTCCGTCGGTGGTGATGTGGTCGATAGGCAATGAGGTGACAGGACAGTGGAGCCCGGTGGGAATGAACGAGCTTGTGATGCTTCAGGACATCATTCACCGCCTTGACCCCACACGTCCCGCTACTTGCGGCTGCGACCAGATAAAGTCGGTGCTCGACAATGGCTTTGCTGCCACTCTCGACATACCCGGCTTTAACTATAAGCCCCAATACTATGATGAGTGCTACCGCCGCCTTCCGCAAGGCTTGATTCTCGGCTCGGAGACTGCATCGACGGTGTCGAGCCGCGGCGTATATCACTTCCCCGTGAAGTGGGGAGAGCACCACACTGAGATTCACCCCGACCACCAGAGTAGCAGCTACGACAATGAGGCATGCTCGTGGAGCAACACCCCCGACTATGACTTCGCCCGCGACGAAGACCATGAGTGGGTGATAGGACAGTTTGTGTGGACCGGTTTTGACTACCTCGGTGAGCCTTCGCCCTACGATACCGATGCCTGGCCTAACCACAGCTCGGTATTCGGAATCATCGACCTTGCGTCGCTTCCCAAGGACCGCTACTACCTGTATCGCTCGGTGTGGAACAAGAAAGACCCCACACTGCACGTGCTTCCGCACTGGAACTGGAAGGGACGCGAAGGAAAGGTGACGCCGGTATTCGTCTATACAAGCTATCCCAAGGCAGAGCTTTTCATAAATGGCAAGAGCTGCGGCGTGCGCGAGAAGAACGATTCCACGCTGCAGAACCGCTTCCGCCTAATGTGGAACGAGGTGAAATATGAGCCGGGTGAGGTGAAAGTGGTGGCATATGATGCACAAGGCAACAAGGCTATGGAAAAGACCGTGCGCACAGCCGGAAAGCCGCATCACTTGGTGGCAACCGTGAACAGGACTGCGCTGACTGCCGACGGTGAAGACCTGGCATACGTGACCGTTCAGGTAGCCGACAAAGACGGCAACATAGTGCCCACCGACAACCGACTGGTGAAATTCAACGTGACCGGTGCCGGCAGTTTCCGTGCTACCGCCAATGGCGACCCCACTTGCCTCTACTCATTCCAAGGCAAGGAGATGCCGCTCTTCAGCGGAGCACTCACGGCAATAGTGCAAGCCGGGAAAACGGCTGGCAAGCTCACCTTTGAGGCTCGAGCCAAAGGCGTGAAACCATGCACTGTGACTATTGATGTGAAATGACAAAAACTAAGGCTCCGCAGCAAGAATGCGGAGCCTTTATGTTCTAAAAATTGCAAAAAATGCAGAATTTGGTGGTTATTGAACAAATTTCACTAAAATATGAAATAAAAATATACTTGCAGATTCAAAAAAAATTTCTAATTTTGGAGCAAATAAACCACCTAACGTGTGACAATTTACTTAATC
>SAMEA3663015__coassemble_442_pt1 | contig 16455 bp, 12 predicted proteins | sample SAMEA3663015__metabat2_high_PE_024 | metagenome-assembled genome bin SAMEA3663015 (sample SAMEA3663015) | pig gut metagenome | biome: pig gut; feature: pig-associated habitat; material: faeces | place: France | collected 2012
TGACACCCACAATGCCGTTGGGCGGAAGCATAAAGTTGAGGTCATTGAAGAGCAGCTTTTCTCCGTAAGCCTTCTGCACGTGCTCGGCTTCGATAACCTTGTTGCCGAGGCGCGGACCGTTGGGGATAAAGATTTCGAGCTTTTCTTCGCGCTCCTTCTGGTCCTCGTTGAGCAGACGGTCGTAGCTCGACAGACGAGCCTTGCCCTTGGCGTGACGAGCCTTGGGAGCCATACGCACCCATTCAAGCTCGCGCTCAAGCGTCTTGCGGCGCTTGCTTGCCTGCTTCTCTTCCTGAGCCATGCGCTTTGTCTTCTGGTCGAGCCACGAAGAGTAGTTACCCTTCCATGGAATACCCTCACCACGGTCAAGTTCAAGAATCCAGCCGGCCACATGGTCGAGGAAGTAGCGGTCGTGAGTGATCGCAATCACCGTGCCGGCATACTGCTGAAGGTGCTGCTCGAGCCAGTCGATCGACTCAGCGTCGAGGTGGTTGGTAGGCTCGTCGAGGAGGAGGATATCGGGTTGCTGGAGCAAGAGGCGGCAAAGAGCCACGCGGCGACGCTCACCACCCGAGAGAGTGGCAATTTTCTGGTCTTCGGGCGGACAGCGTAGCGCGTCCATAGCACGCTCCAACTTGTTATCAATGTTCCAGGCGTCGCAGGCATCGAGCTTATCCTGAAGCTCAGCCTGGCGTGTGATGAGCTTATCCATCTTGTCGGGGTCTTCAAGCACATCGGGGTCACCAAAGCTCTCATTCACCTTGTCGAACTCAGCGATGAGGTCGAGCACATGCTGCATACCCTCCTGCACCACCTCTTTCACTGTTTTGTCGGGGTCGAGCTTAGGCTCCTGCTCAAGGTAGCCCACCGAGTAGCCCGGAGAGAACACCACTTCGCCCTGATATTGTTTCTCAATGCCGGCGATAATCTTGAGGAGCGTGGATTTACCGGCTCCATTCAGTCCGATGATGCCAATCTTGGCACCGTAGAAAAACGAAAGATAAATGTCTTTCAACACCTGCTTCTGCGGCGGATAGATCTTGCTCACACCCACCATCGAGAAAATCACTTTCTTGTCGTCAGCCATAATTATGTATATTCTGTTTGTTAATTAGTTTATAACAAAGGTTACAATTACCCTCTCTTACCTCTTACCTTAAAAAAACCTCTCACCTCTTACCGACATTCCCCTTCGTGCGATAGTCGCAATTGACCTTGCCGCGAATGATGTTGTTCAGCTTGCCCTTGATGAGCTGCTTGCGAATGGGCGAAAGATGGTCGATAAACACCTTTCCGTCGAGGTGGTCACACTCGTGCTGCATCACGCGTGCGAGATAGCCCTCAATCACCTCATCGTGTTCCACAAAATTCTCGTCTTGCCACTTGATGCGGATTTTCTCGGTGCGTACTACTCCCTCATAGATTCCCGGGAGACTAAGGCAACCCTCGTCGCGCGAAAGGCGCTTTCCATCGTCGAGCACGGTGATTTCGGGGTTAATAAGCACATATTTCGAGTCGGCAAGCTCAGGAAAACTCTCCTTGAGAGCCGAAGCATCAATATAAACTATTTTTGCGCTCACACCCACCTGAGGCGCAGCGATACCGATGCCCTCAGATGCATACATAGTGGCTTTCATATTCTCGATAAGCTCACTAAGCCCCTCATATTCGGGGGTGACCACATCAGCCACGCGACGAAGCACGGGCTGACCGTAAAGATAAATTGGTAGTATCATCTCAATATTTGTTACTTTCTTTGTTATCTCATTAGTTTGTGCGTGACTCATGGGCACACAAAGCCCCCAGTCCTCTCACCCTTACCTTTAAAAGACCTCTCCCCTTTAAAAATCTCTTACCCCTTACCTCTTACCTTTAAAAGATCTCTTATCTCTTACCTTTAAAAGATCTCTTACCTATCTCCGGCTCTGGAGGTAATCATTGAGGATAATCGCAGCGGCAATGCTATCCACCACCTCCTTGTTGCGGCGGTCCATCTTCTTCATTCCGCCATCAATCATGGCACGGTGCGCCAGCGTGGAGGTAAAACGCTCATCGTACATCACCACAGGCATATCGGGCATCACCTTTCGCAAGCGGTTGAGAAACGGTTCAAGCCACTTCGTGCTTTCCGATGGCTGCCCATTGAGCTGCTTTGGCAATCCCACCACTATCAGTTCCACCGGTTCGCTCTTCACATAGCTTTGAAGGAAGTCGATAAGGGTGTGTGTAGCCACGGTAGTGAGTCCGTTAGCCACAATCTGCAGCGGGTCGGTCACAGCGATACCGGTTCGCTTCCGCCCGAAATCAATTGCCAAAATTCGTCCCATTTTGCAAATTTACACATAATCCCCGACATTTCCCACCTCACCCACGAAAAAAACGCCACAAGAGCCCGATTTAGAGGGCGAAAAATGAAAGCGGCAACACTTCCTTCCGGAGCGTTACCGCCTTCATTATGCAAAAAGTAACATTTTATCTACATTCTTACTGAATGCCGAGCTTTGCCTTCACGAGCGGAGTAGCATCAACTGCGCCGTTGCCGGTGTAGATTACGGCAGGAATAGAAAGGTCGTAGATGAAAGTGAATCCACCCTCAGCACCTACTGCCTGAATTGCCTTCTGGATTTTCTCGCTGATAGGAGCAAGAAGAGTCTCCTGCTGCTTTGCAAGGTCCTGCTGAGCCATCTGCTGGAAGTTTTGGATCTTCTGAGAGTTCTCCTGAAGCTCGCGGGCGCGGCTGTCCTTGATTGATTGCGGAGTATTCTCGTCGAGAGCCTGGAATTCAGTGTATTTCTTGTTGAATTCTTCCTGAAGTTTCTTGAATTCAGCCTCATACTTCTCCGAAACGCCCTTGAGGGTGTTTTCGGCAGTTACCTTATCGGGCATAAGGTTGAAAATCTCCTGAGTATTCACGGTTCCAAACTTGAGAGTCTGGGCAGCGATGCACATTGGCAATGCCAAGAATGCAGCTAAAATTAGTTTCTTAATCATGTCGTTAATATGCTATTAAATTTTTAATTTTCGGAATTATGGTGCAAAATTACAATTTTATTTTGAATATCCTAATTTTGCGAGCACTTCATTGCTAATATCTATCTTAGGAGAGGCAAAAATTATGCTTTGCGACGATGCGCGGTCGAAAATTACCTGGTATCCACGCTCTTCGCTCACCTTCTTCACAGCATTGTAGATATCGTCCTGGATAGGCTTGATGAGAGACTCACGCTTCTTGAAAAGCTCGCCCTGCGGACCGAAGTATTTGTAGCGAAGCTCAGTCACTTCCTTCTCCTTAGCCATTATCTCCTCCTCCTTGCGCTTCTTCTGCTCGTCGGTGAGAAACACCATATCGTTCTGGAAATTCTTATACATGGTCTGCGCCTCCTTGGCGAGATCGTCAACTTCCTTCTGCCATCGCTGCGACACCTGGTTGAGCTGCTCATTAGCCATTTCGTATGCGGGAATGTTCTTGAGCACATATTCCATATCGACCAATGCGAATTTCTGCGCCATAGCACCTACGGTGCAAGCAAGCACTGCAAAAGCTGCAATAATTATTCGTTTCATGATGTTTAGTATTTAATCATTTTAAGTTAAAAAAATCACTTATTTGACCGATAGCAATGCCAAAGGTTTATTCAAACATCGCGATTTTTGATTTATTAAGTTTTCGCGTAGTGGCTTAGAACTCCTGTCCGAGCACGAAGTGGAAGTGGCTGCCTCCCTTTGTGCCATACACCTTGTCGAAACCGTAAGCCCAGTCGATACCCATCATTCCGATCATCGGGAGGAAGATACGCACACCGGCACCTGCCGAACGCTTGATATTGAATGGCGAGAACTCCTTGACCGACGTCCAGGCGTTACCACCCTCGAGGAATGCAAGACCATAGATGGTGGTCGATGTCTGGAGCATGAACGGGAAGTGAAGCTCGAAGCAGAAGCGGGTGTAGGCATAACCTTCCTTACCGTAGGGTGTGAAGGCACCGTTGTCGTAACCACGCAGAGCGATAGTCTCGGTAGCGTAGGTGTAGCTTCCCGACATACCGTCACCTCCCACATAGAAGGTCTCAAACGGCGACTTGAGGCTCTTGTGATAGCTTCCGAGCAATCCGATGTCGGCACGTGTCATGAGCACGAGCGTCCACTTGTCGTCGGGGTTGGTAATCGGAGTATAGGTCTTTGCGCGGAACTTCAGTTTCCAGTATTCAATCCACTTGTAGAGCTGCTTCTTGGCATCGGTGGTTCCGGCAGCGGCAAGAGCGTCCCAGTCCTTGTTGCCAAAGAGCGAAGCCGGCGGAGTCATCTGCAAGCTCAGCGCAAACGAGCTGCCTCGGCGGGTGTAGAGTGGGTTGTCGATACTGTTGCGGGCGAGGGTCAATCCCAAGGTGATTGAGTTTGACACACCATTGCTCATATAGTAGAGATACTCCCAGTTCTTCAGGTAGTACCACTGATATCCCAGCTCGGCAGTGAAAGTGAAGTAGTCGTCGGGCCACGAGAGGCGCTTACCGAATCCCACTGTGATACCTGCCATCTGCAGGAACTTGTTGGGGTCGTAGGCATTCTCGTAGTAGTTGTTGTAATTGTTATAGTAGTTGTTGCCGTAGCCGTAGTTGTTGCCGTAGTAGTAACCGCTGTTGAGGTAGTTATTGTTGTAGTACGACGAGTTGATACCGGTCTGGCGTGAGTAGAATGCCGATACCGAGAGCGAATTGGGTCGCTTGCCGCCAAACCACGGGTCGAGGAAGGAGATGCTATATGCCTGGTAGTATTTGGCATTGGTCTGCGCCGAAATGGTGAACGTCTGACCCTCACCCTGCGGAATGATTCCCTTGTACGACGATGGGCGGAAAAGGTTCTTGATGGAGAAGTTGGTAAACTTCAAGCTGAGCTTACCGATGATACCGGTCTGACCCCAACCTGCCGAGAACTCAATCTGGTCGTTGGCTTTCGACTCGAGATTGAAGAGAATATCCACTGTTCCGTTCTCCTCATTCGGTTCGGGGCGAATATCCATTGCCTCAGGGTCGAAGTGACCTGTCTGGGCAATTTCACGAGCCGAACGCATAAGTGCCTCCTTATTGAAAAGCTCACCGGGGCGCACACGCAGCTCGCGGCGCACAACCTTCTCATAGAGGCGGTCGTTACCGTTGATTACCACCTTATTGATACGCGCCTGCGGACCCTCGATGATGTGCATTTCGAGGTCGATAGAGTCGGCGTGAATGTTCTGCTCAATCGGCACGAGGTTGAAGAAGAGGTAGCCATTGTTCATGTAGAGGTTGGCAACGGCATCATCGTCTTCGGTGGTACGCTTGTTGAGGAGCTTCTGGTTGTACACGTCGCCCGGCTTGATACCGAGGATATTGTCGAGCACATTCGAGGGGTAGATGGTGTTTCCCACCCAGTCGATGCCCGAGATATAGTATTTCTGTCCTTCCTCAATCTTGAGATACACATCCACCTTGTTGTTATTGTAGTTTACCACGCTGTCGCTGAGAATCTGGGCATCGCGGTAGCCAAGCTCGTTGTATTTGTCGATGATGAGCTGCTTGTCGGCCTCGTAGTCGTCGGTGACAAACTTCTTCTGGCTGAAAAGCTTCTTGAGGCTTCCGCTCTCATTGGTCTTCTTCATCACGCCCTTGAGCTTGCCGTCGCTGAGCACCTTGTTACCGTCGATGTAGATTTTGTGCACCTTCACCTTGTCGTGCTTATCGACCACAATATCCACAATCACTTCATTCTTCTTGCTGAGGTCTTCCTTTTGATCTACGCGCACGGTTGCGTTCTTGAAGCCCTTGCCATCGTAGTATTTCTCGATAATCTGGCGTGCACGGGCAGCGATATTGGGCGTAATCTGGTTGCCCTTGGTGAGACCCAGACGCAGCTGAATATCCTCGCGCTCACCCTTCTTCATGCCTATGTAGTTGATTTCAGAGATACGGGGCTGCTGGCGGAGTTCTATTTCGAGCCACGCCTTGTCGCCGCAGATTTTCTCCACCTTGATTTTCACCGAGGAGAAGAGCTGCTGGCGCCAGAAGCGCTTTGCCGCCATCTTGATTTCATCACCGGGAATCTCCACCTTCTGTCCCACAGAAAGACCCGAGTAGCCAATGATGATATAATCCTCATAGTTATCGACACCGGTCACCTTGATGCCGGCGATTTCATATTTTTGAGGCATTCCCGAGAAGATGACTTTCGGGTTATAGATAGTGTCGTTGGTCACTTGGGCAGTGGCATTGGTTGCCATTGCCAAGAGAGCAACTACTATAGTGAGGAGCTTCAATCTCATCGTGAAAAAGTTTTTTATCTTTAAAGTGTATATATGAGTTTTCGTAGTTCAAAAAAATACAAGCCTAAGCCTTCTCGCTCTCCACCTGCTCGCTGGTCTTCCCGAAGCGGCGTTCGCGGTGCTGATAGTCGAGGATAGCACGGCAGAAGTCGTCTTTGGTGAAGTCGGGCCAATAGATGTCGGTGAAGTAAAGTTCAGAGTAGGCAATCTGCCATAGCAGGAAATTGCTGATGCGCAAATCACCGGCAGTGCGTATAAGCAGGTCGGGGTCGGGAATGTTGCGCGTGGTGAGGCTGCTGCTGAAGAGAGTGTCGTCGATGTCGTCGATATTGATTTCACCCTCTTTCACACGGCGTGCAATGCTCTTCACGCCCTCGAGAATCTCCCACTTCGAGGAGTAGCTCAGTGCGAGGTTAAGGGTGAGACCGCAGCAGTGCGAGGTGTCGTCCATACACTTCTGCAGGCGTGTGCGAGCAAACTCGGGCATACGCTCGATGTCGCCAATCATGGTGAGGCGCACGTTGTTCTTAATCAAGTCGGGGGTTTCGCGCTCAATAGCCACCACAATGAGGTTCATGAGAGCATCAACCTCATCTTTGGGACGGTTCCAGTTCTCGGTAGAGAAAGTGTAGAGCGTGAGATAGCCCACACCCACCTCCGAAGCTATTTCGGTGATTTTGCGCACAGTGTTCACTCCCTCCACGTGCCCTTGCGAGCGTGGAAGATTGCGCTGCTTAGCCCAGCGTCCGTTGCCGTCCATAATCACCGCCACGTGGCGGGGAAGGCGCGACTTATCAATTTGTTCAATCAGTGACGACATAATAGTAGTCTTCGTTGCTTCAGTCAATTCAATTCCGTTAATCTACATAATGACACACGCGGCATCGCTTACCAAACTCGTAGGTCACACTCACTTGTATCAGCGAATACCAGTCGGTATTCTTCGCAAATGAGCTTTTAATGCCATTGAGGTCGCTCAGTCCGTCGATTTTGTCACCGAAACACTTGCGCATGGTGAACTCTGCCCCCAGGTTCAAGCGTTCCTTCAGTTTATATTTCACACCCACTCCCATGGGCAGATTCATTGCAACTGCGGTGCTGCCGCTGCACGATGCCATGGTGACTCCCAAACCGAGAGTGAGATAGGGCGTCAATCGTTTCAAATTTTTGTATTTCGAGCCAATGCCGAAATTGAAAAAGTTAAATTCAGCCTGTCCGCCGAGGTCGAAGAGGGTGGATTTAAACTCGTAGGTGCGTCCATCTACAAACACCGACTTTTCGGCAGTGGAGTTTCCGCTGATGGTGGCTACATTGAGGCTACCCTTGAAAGCCCAGCGATAGTCCTTGATGAAGCGGAACAGTGCTCCGCCACTCACGCCGGGATTGCGCAAGAAGTTGCCACGGTTCACATCGCCGAGGTAGCCGCTTGTACCAAGCGCTGCACCAATCTCAAAACGATAGTCCTGCGCCATGGTGTTCACGGCGAAGACGACTATCATCATCAATATGGCAAACGTGCGCTTCATGCCTGCAAGGGTTTAATATAGAGGCTTGAAGCTCAAGCGGTTGATTACTCCACGCCAGATATTGTTGCTCAATCCGCCGGTAGGCGTAACTCCGCCAAACACATATATATATGGGCAATCCCACTCGGTCACCGGTTCGGTGGCACGCGATGCAGGCACACCGGTGACAATGTGATACCACGCCGGGAGCTTCACACTCGGCATATAGGTCCACTCATCGGCTGCCGAGCGCGAATCCACGCTCAGGCGCGAGGTGAACACCACTGCATCGGCGTTGGCAACCTTCTCGATATAGTCGGGAAGCTGCAGGAGTGAGTCGCCACGGTTCCAGTTCACGCCATTGTCGAGCGAAATATATAATGTGTTGTCGTTAGTTCCATCGGGGAGCTGTCCGCCAAAAGCGATAAGTGTGGGATATTCGCGGGGTTTCCAGTCGGCACCCACCTCAAATGTAGTGTAGGGCACCATCACCATACCGGTGTGAGGCGGAATGGCAAAAGTGCTGACCTTAGCCCAGCGTGTACCGTCGAAGCCCCATGTGTCGCCTGTTACATTTCCGTCGGCATCAGTGCCTCCGGTTACAAGTCCTATAGGATTGATATTCCATTGGGAATCCACCACTACCATATCACTGGTTTCGGCTACGGGGAAGCCCTTAGCCACGGCATCGAGCGTCGCTCCTGCGATAGCCGGATAAGCCACATGCGTGAGCACGCCGCCATCGGCTGCCACACCGAGAACCTTGTCGAGATAGCCGGCTGTAATCGACTTCCACGCCACGCCGCAAGGCTGCCACGAGATGAGGTCGTAGCTTGAATAGAGGTTGCCCTCGGTGTCGAGAATATATGCGGCATCGTCGGTAGCAGTGAGCGAGCGCACATCGGGCGTGAACGCAAGTGCAAGCTCCTGCTTGGTCCACACATTGTTGGCAGGATTGTCGATAGTGGCGAGGGTGTAACTTTCGCCCTCATTCATGAGGCAATAGGCACTACCCTTGTATTTCACTGTGCGCTGCTGTGCCACACGGCCGCCGATTGAAGGTAAGTCGCGGCGGGCAAGTCGGTTCCAGTAGAGCGAATCGGGGAGCATCTCGTGCACATTCACTTTCACGGTGTAAACGCGCTTGGTCACCTCATCGGCAGCGGTGACAACGATGCGCACATCGCCTGTGAAGTCGATGGTGTCGGAGTTGCTGTAGGTGAAAGTGGTATCGGCAGTGAGTCGGGTGCAGTTCTTCATATCCACCTCAACGTTAGAGCCGCTTGACTTCAGCTCCACAAGCATACGCGACACATCGGTGCCCTTGGGCAGAGAGTCGGCATTATAGATAAGAGCACGGTCGAGGTCGATGGTGAAGTGCACCGAGTCGAGATTTGCAAGTATCTTGGAATTAGCGACAAGCGAGAATGAGGTGATAGCCACATTCGACGAAGGAATGTAGGGCTCGGTCTCCAAATCGCTGTCGGAATTACACGAAACTGCTACCGAGGTCACAAGGAACGCGGCAATCAGATATATCAGAAATTTCCTATTCATTTATAAAATACAATAATATTCTCGTAATTAAATTGCAAATTTAGTAACAAAATTTGGTAATACACACCGTTAAGGGCAATTTTTTACGCCTTTTGACACATTAATCTATTTTTTAATATATCAGCAGCCTCCTCGGTAGCCTATTTTCCAAATCGGTGCAAAATTAATACATATCTCACAAATACAAAGCATTATTCCGCCGATAAGCCTCAATATGCCGCCATTTATAGTCATTTAACATAGCGACACCCCGGAATCTGCCGCATTGAGTCAAAATCACGGCTTTATTCGCCTAAATCGGCTACGGCTGTGGCAGATGTTGCAATTCTCAATAAAAAGTAGTAATTTTGGGGAAAAGATTAATGCTATGGATATTCAACTACCCAAACGGATTGACGGCAACGAGGCTGTTGTGCTCCACGACGTGCACCAGATGACCGTGATTGGTGCCAACGGCGCAGGAAAAACGCGCTTCAGCCGCATGCTTATGCAGTCGTGTGGCAACCGAGCTTTCGCCATTTCGGCTCTAAAGGCTATATTTCCACGCCCTGAGCGCAGTGCCATGCCTGCCTCTATCGACCGCCTCTATGATGCAGCGTCGGCACAGTCGCACTTTATGCGCGACGATGCACCGACCGAGTTCGACAGGCTCATGTTCATTCTGTTTCACGATGAATTCCTCGATATGCTCCGCTACAAGAGTGCAGTCCTTGCCGGAGAGAATGCCACGGTGCCCCGCACCAAGCTCGATGTGGTGGCACGGCGTTGGGAAGAGGTGTTTCCAAAGAATCACCTTCTGCGCGAAAGCGGACGACTGCTTTTCTCAAATGACTCAGGCGACGAACCTTTTGCCGCACTTCGTCTTTCCGATGGTGAGAAAGCTGTGCTCTACTATATCGGGGCTGTACTCTATGCACCCGAGAATGCCGTGATTTTCGTTGACGACCCTGAGTCGTTTCTGCACCACTCCATTATGCAAGCGCTGTGGAATGTGATAGAATCGATGCGAACCGACTGCACCTTCATCTATAACACCCACGATGTGGAGTTTGCCTCATCACGAATCGACAATGTGTGCGTGTGGGTGCGCAACTTCGATGCAGTGGCCGGTGCTTGGGACTATGAGGTGGTCGATAAGATGTCAACCGAATTTAGCGACCAACTTGTGCTCGACCTCCTCGGCAGCCGCAAACCGGTGCTTTTTGTGGAAGGCGACGAGACTCACAGCCTCGACTCGCGCTTCTATCCGCTGATTTTCACCGAATACACCGTGAAGCCTCTCGGCAGCTGCAACAAGGTAATAGAATCCACGCGCTCTTTCAGCGACCTGCGCTCTTTCCACCACCTCGACAGCCACGGCATCGTCGATCGCGACCGCCGCGAGGACAAGGAGGTGCAATATCTGCGCGACAAGAACATATTTGTGCCCAATGTGGCTGAAATTGAGAATATTTTTATGCTCGAAGGCATCATGCGCACTGTGGCTCTGCGCCGCAAGCGCAACCCCGACACGGTGTTCTTTGCTGTGCGCGATGCTGTGATTGCGATGTTCAGGCAGCAGCTCAAGCAGCAGGCGCTGCAGCACGTGCGCCATCGCGTGAAGCGGAAGGTGGAGGTGCGCATCGACCGCCGTTTCCAGAATATCTCGGCTCTTGAGGAGCACATGACCGACCTTGTGAACGAGATTGACCCTCGGGGAATGTATGAGGCTATATGCCGCCGGTTTCACGAATATGTGCAGACCAACGACTACGCCGGAGTGCTGAAGGTGTTCAACGAGAAATCGATGCTCGGCGAGAGCGGCGTGGCGCGGCTGTGCAACTTCCGCTCCAAGGACGACTACATAGAGTTTGTGCTCAATCTGCTGAAGGAGGACGGCAAAGACGCCTTGCGCATACGCACCGCCGTGAAGCACTGCTTCGGGATTGAATGATGTAAATGGATTATGAAAAGAACAATAAAGATATGGATTGAGTGTGCAAGGCTGCGCACTCTGCCCGTCTCGGTGGCGGGTGTGATTATGGCATCGGGAATCGCGGTGCTCTACCACCGCTTTGAGTGGCTCCCGGCTCTGCTGTGCTTTGCATTTGCGGTGCTGGCTCAAGTGGTATCGAATTTTGCAAACGAATACTACGACTTCCGTCGCGGCACCGACAAGAAAGGCCGTGTGGGTCCTCGCCGCGGCGTTACCGAGGGTGACATCACCCCCGGGCTGTTGCTCCGTGTGACCATTGGCACGCTGGCAGTGGCTTGCGCCGTGGGCTGCGGCCTCATTCCGTTTGGAGGCTGGTGGCTGATACCGGTGGGCATCTTGATTGCCGTCTTTGCATTTGCCTACAGTGCCGGACCGTATCCCCTATCCTACCACGGACTGGGCGATGTGGCGGTATTGGTGTTTTTCGGACTTGTGCCGGTCAATCTCACCTTCTATCTGCAAGCCGGATATTTCGCACCGCTCGCAATCTTAGCTTCGGTAACAATAGGATTGATGGGCGTGAATGTGCTGCTTGTGAACAACTATCGCGACGTAGATGACGACCGCGAAGCCCACAAGCGCACCACAGTGGTGATTTTCGGCCGCAAAGTGGCTTCCGCCGCCTATCTGATTAATGGGTATGTGGGCATATCGCTGCTTGCTCCGCTATGGTTTGCCGCCCCGCTGTGGGTGCTTGCTGTCCCGGCTCTCTACTTGGTACTGCACACCGTCACCTGGAACCGCCTCACACATAGCGACGGTGCCGCGCTCAATCCCCTGCTTGGTGCCACAGCACGCAATATGCTCATCTTCGCCGTGTTGCTCACTGCTTGCTTCGGCATAATCGCCGCTTAAACACGGCTGACGCAATATAAATATATACATATTTGTAAAATGACATTATCGACTGAATTTACCTCACAGATATTGCAACTTCTGCCCCAAGTGGAGGCTGAAAAACTGTTCCACGCCATAGAGAACACTGAGCCATCGGTGGCTATCCGACTCAACGCAGCCAAGTGCAACCCCGCTGATGCCGCCCAAGTGCCCGGTGAGCGTGTGCCCTGGTGCCGCCGCGGATTCTACCTCAGCGAGAGGCAGCCTTTCACCTTCGACCCTCTGCTTCATGCCGGGGCTTATTATGTACAAGATGCTTCATCGATGATCTTGCAGCACATTGTGGAGCAACTCGTAACCGAACCTGTGCGCTACCTCGACCTCTGTGCTGCTCCCGGCGGAAAGACCACCGCTGCTATCGATGCCTTGCCCCATGGCTCGCTGATGGTGACCAACGAGATTATGCCCGACCGCGCACGTGTGCTGCTTGAGAACGTGGTGAAGTGGGGAAATCCCCACTGTGTGGTCACAAGCGACTCAAGCGACCGCATCGGCACTCTCACTCACTTCTTCGACGTGGTAGCTGCCGATGTGCCATGCAGCGGTGAGGGTATGTTCCGCAAAGATGCCGAGGCGATGGCGCAATGGTCGCCTCGATTAGTTGAGCAGTGCGCCGAGCGTCAGCGCGAAATAATCGACAACATCTGGCAAGCTCTGCGTCCGGGCGGTCTTTTCATCTACAGCACCTGCACCTACAACCGCGCCGAAGACGAGGCGATGGTGGAATATATAATGGCTGAATATTCAGCCGAAAGCATCGATTTGCACTTCCCCGAGGAGTGGCTGGTGCACCCGGGAATAGGCACCACAGCTCACTGCTACCGCTTTATGCCTCACCGTACCCGCGGCGAGGGGCTTTTTGTGGCTGTGCTGCGCAAACCCGGCAACGAGCCTCACGCCCAAGTGGCAGCTTCGGGCAAGAAAGGCATAAAAGACATGGGTGGCAAAGGAAAACAAGGCAAAAAGCTGCCGAAAGCCAATTTCTCGGCTAAAGCCGGGAAAAACGCATCCATCAACGTTCCTGCCGAGGCTCACTCTTGGCTTGATGGCGACTTTGTGCTCACAAGTGATGCCACAGGCACGGTATCAGCCATTCCGGCAGAATTTTCAGGCGAAATTGCCGCTCTGCGCTCGGCAGTGCGTGTGCTTCATGCCGGAGTGGAAGTGGCTACTCTGAAGGGTCGCGACGCAGTGCCCTCACAATCGCTGGCTCTATCCACCGTGCTCAACCGCAAGGCGTTTGCCATGGCAGAACTTGACTATGCCACAGCAATAGCCTATCTGCGAGGCGAGAGCATTACCCTCCCCGACGCCTCCCTGCCACGCGGAATAGTGGCTGTGAGCTATCGCGGCATGGTGCTCGGCTTCGTGAAAAACCTCGGAAACCGAGCCAACAACCTCTACCCTCGCGAGTGGCGCATTAAGAGCACGCACATTCCCTCGGCTGCACCCAAAATATTGCCTACGGCTGAATAATGCGTTAATAAATCACAATGAGGGCTGTACATTTGTTTTTCTCGAAAAAAATATTGAAATTTGTAAGTTAATTTTTCCAAAGAACAAACAAATTACAAAACCAAAGATATGAAGAAAACTCTTTTGACACTGTTTGCCGGCGTGGCTTGCGCCATCAGCGCGTATGCAATACCGGCTCACAAGGGGTTGGTTACCGTGAATCAGCCCGACGGAACGCCCGTAACCATTCAGCTTATCGGTGACGAGTATTTCCACTACACCACCACCTCCGATGGCTACACAGTGGAGCGCAACGATGCCGGCTACTTCGTGTATATGCAGAAGGTGAACGGCGCGATGGTAGCAACCAATGTGGTGGCTCACAATGCCGCTAATCGTACAGCCGAGGAAACACAGCTCCTCCAGTCGCTGCCCAAGCACCTTGTGGCTGACAATGCTGCAAGCGATGCCAAAGCACAGCGTGCCGATAATGAGAAAGTTCTCCGAGCAAAGCCTCTTGGCGCAACCACCAAAGGGGCTGAATACGACTACAACAACTTCCGCGGACTGGTGATTCTGGTTAATTACAACGACCTCTCGTTCTCTCGCGAAGATGCCAATGCAGTTTTCACCGATATGATTACCAAGAGCGGATACACCGGAATCGACGGAACTACGCCCTACACCGGAAGTGTGCGCGACTACTTCTACGACAACTCAATGGGCAAATTCGACCCGCAGTTTGATGTGTATGGTCCGGTTGATATCGATGTCAGCAAGACTTATGCAAAAGGAACCCGCTATGCAAATTCACTTATTAAAAAAGTGATTGCCGCTGCCGACCCGATCGTAGATTTCAGCGAGTACGACCGCGACGGCGATGGCTATGTGGATATGTTCTACGTAATCTTTGCCGGATTTTCATCAAGCTACGGAGGCAACAACTCAGGCTATCTATGGCCACACGCAAGCTATAATTACCAATCGGTAGATGGTGTACAGACCGCACGCTACGCCTGCTCTACCGAATTTTACGGCTGGGAAAACTACGTGAATTCTATCGACGGAATCGGAACAATCTGCCATGAGTTCAGCCACGTACTGGGGCTTATGGACGAATATGACACCGACTATGAAGGTGGCGGAGGCCAGAGCTTCGACCCCGACCAATGGTCGGTAATGGCTAATGGTGCCGACTACAATTATGGCCGCACCCCGGCATCCTACTCTGCGCTTCAGCGCATGCAAGCCGGTTTTGCGCTGCCGGTGGAAATCACCGAACCGGGCTCCTACACTCTCAACGTAACCTATGAGACCAATGAGTCATATCGCATTAAGTCGGCCGTTGCCAAGGAGTCTTTCCTCTTTGAGAACCGCAGCCTATCAACTAAATGGGATAAGTATCTTCCCGGTGAGGGTATGATGGTGTATCGCGTGGATTCTACATCGACATCGCCATGGAGAAACAACGCCATCAACTGCAACCCAAGCCACAACTACTATGAGGTGGTTCGCGCAAGGCCAAACACTACCGATATGACCTCATCGGCCGGTGACCCATTCCCCGGTTCCGGAAAAGTGACAAAGCTCACCAATTCAACCACACCTGCCAACCTACTCTCATGGTCGGGCAAGAAGACTCCGCTCGTGCTTTCGGGCATTACTCTCGATGCCGACGGTGTAATCCACTTCAATGTGGGTGAAGACTACTTCGGCTCGGTGAATGAGGACTTTGAGGAAATGACTCCGGGCGAAGCCCAGTCGGAAGGCAAATTTGCTACTTGGACGTTTAATAACGCAAAAGTTGTAACCTGCAGCTCAACCAAGGGTAACGGCGCACAGTCGGTGGAGGTTGCAGCCGGTGGCGAAATTATCATGAGCACCGTTGAGGCTCAATTGATTGAAGAAATCGAATTTGCAGGTTGGAACAACTCCATGAAGAAGTCCCTACTCACCATATCAATGTCAACCGACGAAGGAACCACCTGGACTGAAATCTTCGCACGCGATTCCTCTACTCCCACCTATATGTCGAGTGGTGTGAAAGGCGTGAGATATGCCTTTGTTGCCGATGCACAGGGCAAGGCAATGTTTAAGATTTCGTCATCAGGAAAATGCTACATCGATGACGTTACCATCAGCTACAACGACCCTAACGGACTCTCCGACGTGGAGACTATAAAAGTGGCTGACAAGGCTGCTCCATTCAGAGTGGCAACCAATGGCAACGCCATCAGCGTGACATCGGATAGCAACGCGGCTATTGAGGTTTACGATGCAGCAGGCTTGCTCGTGGCTCGCAGCGCAAGCGGCAACGCTACAATCGCCCTTCCGGGTCGCGGCTTCTACATCGTGCGCCAAGGCGCAGCTTCACAGAAAGTCGCCCTCTAATCCCCCATCAACAATATCACAACAACACCCTGTAGCGCCATCGCCCACAGGGTGTTGTTGTATGCAGCCCCACGCTGTAGCTCCCTCACCTACAGGGTGTTGTTGTATGCTGCCACCACGCTGCCACCGCCACGATGTAGGGTCGCGCCTTGGTGCGACCGAAGGGACACCTCCGGCAGTTCGTAGCACAATGTAGGGTCGCGCCTTGGTGCGACCGAGCCACTAAGCCCACCATCAGTCCCTTCAGTCCCATTAGTCCTATTAGTCTAATTAGCGGAAACCATTCAGCGGGGCGATGGTGGCGGTGGGGTGCTCGCCGGTTGAGGTGGCGGTGGGGCGCAAATTTTTTTTTGCAGTTAGGGAAATAAAAAAGGGACAGT
>SAMEA3663015__coassemble_586_pt1 | contig 13647 bp, 11 predicted proteins | sample SAMEA3663015__metabat2_high_PE_024 | metagenome-assembled genome bin SAMEA3663015 (sample SAMEA3663015) | pig gut metagenome | biome: pig gut; feature: pig-associated habitat; material: faeces | place: France | collected 2012
TTTTAAACTGCACATAGCCCCAGTTGCGGTCGGGCTGCCACAAGTGCCCTTCAAGAGCCAGACCGATGCCGCCATACTCGCCAAGCACGTTGGCACGCTCACCGTCGTAGAGATACATGCGCGGTCCGGGATAGTTGTGAAGGTCCACAATGTCGCCGCAGTGATAGAAGTTACCGCCACTCGCGGGATTCACCAGGCGCGACGGGTCGTACTGCTTGGTCCACTCGGCAATTTCGGGTGTCTTGAACTGCCCCCATGCCTCATTGAATGGCACCCATGTGCAGATGCAAGGATATGAGTAGAGGAAGTCCATAATCTCTTTCCACTCCTTGCGGTAGCATGCCTCGCTCTCGGCACTGCGCTTCAACTCGGTTCCGGTGAAATACTGGTGCATCTGCCACTCGGGGTTGCGGTCACCGCTCGGCATATCCTGCCACACGATGATTCCCTTGCGGTCGCAATAGGTGTACCACGCAGCCGGCTCCACCTTGATGTGCTTGCGAATCATGTTGAAGCCCCACTCTTTTGTCTTGTCGATGTCGAAAATCATTGCCTCATAGCTCGGTGCCGTGTAGAGACCATCGGGCCACCAGCCTTGGTCGAGCGGACCAAACTGGAAGAGGTCCTTGTTGTTGAGTTGCATGCGCACAATGCCATTGTCGTCGCGCTTGGTCGAAATCTTGCGCATTGCAGCATAGCTCTTAACGCTGTCAACAGGCTTTCCGTCTTTATATATTGTCACCTCAAGGTCGTAGAGGAATGGGCTGTCGGGCGACCATAGCTTGGGGTTCTCGGGCATGCGCACCTCTACCGGCTCATTGTTGATGCCACGGGCAGCTGCCACAAGCTTGCCGCCATCGAGCACCTTCACCTCAGCCATCATAGCCTGACATTCCACCGACTTTTGCACCGTGACGGTAACGGTGTTGGCATCCACGTCGGGGAGTATGCGCAGATTCTCAATGTGCATCGCTGCCACCGGCTCAATCCACACTGTCTGCCATATTCCGCTCACCGGTGTGTACCATATTCCCTCGGGATTGCGCACCTGCTTGCCTCGGGGCTGATAGCCCCGGTCGGTCGGATCCCACACTCGCACTGTGAGCTTATTCTCTCCGGCTTTCAGCGCCTGCGTAATGTCGAATGAAAATGGCACGTATCCTCCGGTGTGCGAGCCTACTTTCACATCGTTCACCCACACATCGGCTTTCCAATCTACTGCCCCGAAGTGCAGCAGCACATTCTGCTTCTTCCACTGTGCAGGCACGGTGAATGTGCGGTTATACCAAAGCTCATTCTTGTCTCCAAGAGTCTTTCCTACCCCCGACAGGCTCGACTCGATGCAGAACGGCACGAGTATCTCTCCGTCCCACTTCGTGGGTTGCGCCTCACCCTTGGGCTTCACCGCATAGCTCCAGAGTCCGTTAAGGTTCTTCCATGCGGTTCGTTCCATGATTGGGCGCGGATATTCCTTCCACACATTGTTCACATCGATTTGCTCTGCCCACGGAGTGCGTATCTTGTCGCCCGCCGGTGCATACTGTGCCGAGGCTGCTCCTGTTGCAAGTAGCGACAAGGCAATCATGGCAATGTTCTTAAATTTCATAATCATTCAATTGTTTGTTGGTTGTTGTTAGTAAATATAATTTTATTGTGGTTGTTATTCTTATCTCAAATCCCAATTATTGTGTGCCTAAGGCTGCCATAATCCCCCAATAGCATACCTATTCTTTTAAAAAATCAGCGTAAAGATACAAAAGAGATGCAACTTATCAAAAAATTGCATCTCTTTTTATGTTTTTTTCCGCAATTATTGCAAATGTAGCAATGATTGGCTCAGCGTTTTCATGCTTTCTTGGCTGCCTTGGCTTCCTTGATGAAGAACACCGATGCTGCGCCAAGCAACAGGAAGATGCCGGCAAGCACCAGCATATCCACCTCGGGGGCTGCAGCGCCTTCGGGCGTGAGTGCCTTCAATATGGGTCCGCCAAGCACGGCTGCAACTATCTGCGGCAGGCATATCGTGCAGTTGAACAATCCAAGATAGGTTCCCATCTTGGGGTTGCCCTGAAGTGCATTGGTAAAAAGCGTAAACGGCAACGCCAACATTCCTGCCCAAGCTGCTCCTATCAGCAGGAAGCTAACCCACAGCACAAACTGGTTGGTGACCCAGTAAATCGAGATAAAGCCCACGCCGCCAATGAGAAGGCTCACCACATAGGCAAGCTTGTAGCTCTTGAACTGAGGTATCAGAGCTGCCCAGATGATTGAGCCTACCGCCTGCACCGCAAACACTACGCCCACCCAGTTGGCTGCTGCCTGATAGCCTTCACTCGCCGTGTCGGTTGTGCCCCAGCACTGCGCTGCAATCGCTCCCGGCGTATAGGTCCACATATACATAAATGCTGCCCAGCAGAAGAATTGCACAAGTCCTATCGAAATGAAGGTGTAAGGAATGCTCACCTTCTTTGCTGCAGGCTTCACCTCAGCCTTGGTCTCGGCAGGCTCTTCCTCCTCATTTCCAAACTGCGCCATCTCCTCGGGCGAATATTCTTTCACATTCACCGTGGTGTAGATTACACACAGTATGAGTATGGCTGCACCTATATAGAATGAATAAATCACAGAGTTGGGTATCACTCCCTCTGGTGCAACATTCTGCACACCGAAGAATGTGAAGATATATGGGAACAGATAGCCCACAAGCGAACCTGCATTGCACAGAAACGACTGTATGCTATAGGCAAGTCCCTTCTGCTTAATGTTCACCATGTCGCCCACCATCATCTTGAATGGCTGCATGGCTATATTAATAGATGTGTCGAGAAACATCAGCGACATCAGTCCGAATAGCATCGTGCCCGTCAAGCCCCACATAACCACCTGAGTGGTCAAGCCCAGCGAACCGGCATTGGGGAGCATCAGCATCACAGCTACTGCTACTATTGCGCCAACAAACAAATAAGGGATTCTACGTCCGAAGCGGCACCACGTCTTATCCGACAACAAGCCGATTATCGGCTGCACTATCATTCCCATCAGTGGCGGAAGAATCCAGAAGAACGATAATTGGTGTGGGTCAGCACCAAGCGTTGCGAATATGCGGCTGATATTCGCACTTTGTAAAGCATAGGCAATTTGAACGCCAAAGAATCCGAAGCTTAGATTCCACAGCTTCCAGAAACTCAAGTCAGGTTTTGTTCTCATGTACGTTATTAATATTTTTGTTTATGTTAAGTTGATTTTTTATTGTTGTGAATCATACCAAAAACCACTGCGCCGAATCGCATGGTTTGGTCAAGTCCCTTTTTAATTTGCAAAAATAATACATTTTTCTAATTAATTTCACACTTTACGCTCAATTTTTCTCACGAGCCCCCAATATTTTTTTCAAGATTTTATTATGGAAAGAGCGCAACCGGAGGTGTAAGGGCTTGAAACGACTGCCGGAGGTGGCTTTTGAGCAAAAAAATGGATATATAGGTGATGGTTTCAGAAAAAAGTAGTATTTTTGTCAATATGAATGAACAGTATGAAATTTTGATGGAGTTGCTTGGGGCAGGCGTAGGAACCAAGGAGCGATTCTGCGCCAAGCCCACCGATGCTGAATGGCGGTGGCTGCACGCTGAGGCTGTGCGCCAGTCGGTGGTCGGTGTAGCGTTTGCAGGGCTGGAGCATATTCCGGCAGCTTCGAGAGACACCGACGAGCCGGACAATACTCCCAACATTATATCAAAGCCTCCTACCGATTTGCTGATGCGATGGACCATGGAGGAGCAGAAACTTCGTGCACTAAATGCTAAATTTGATACTGAAGCACGCAGGCTCACCGAACTCTTCGACAGTCTGGGGCTGTATTCAGTGATTCTGAAGGGACAGGGCAATGCGATGCTCTATCCCGAAGCCGCTCCGCGCACTCCGGGCGACATCGACATTTATGTGGAGGGCGGCAAGAGCGAAGTGCTCAAGGTGCTGCGCCGTGAGGAACTGCTCGATGAGCACGACACTCCATCGTATCACCACGCACACATGAAAACGGGGAAGAGCGGCATCATCATCGAGGTGCACTATCGCCCGTCGTCGGGATTGAGCACTCCGTGGCGAAACCGCCGTTTCCAGCGTATTCTCAATGAGGAAATCAAGAAGTCGAAGATGACCGATAAGGGCTTCCGCGTGCCGACTGCGACATTCAACCTGCTGATGCAGTTAGCCCACATTCAGCGCCACTTCATCAATTCGGGCATAGGATTGCGACAGATTATAGATTTCTGCTATGTAATCAAGAATGCCGATGCGGGCGATGTGGAGCGCTGCAGCAAGCTGCTTCAGGGCTTGGGAATGAAGCGTGTGGCGCAGGCAGTGATGTGGATAGCAAGTGAACTACTGGGATTCACATTCCACACCCGGCTCGCCTATCCATCACAGCGATGGGGTGAGATGCTACTTGCCCACATTGTGAACGATGGCAACTTCGGGCAATTTGCCGAGAGTGAGGGCTACACTTTTGTGCATCGCATTGCAGTGGAGCAGCTGCGGAAGCTGCGGCTGATGCCAATGTGCCCATCGGAGGTGGTGTGGGGCGAGATTCGCTATCTCATTGAGGTGATGAAGACGATGCCGGAGCGCATAAGTAAGCGCAGGCTTGCACTTGGCGACCGTAAGGTGCGCACGGTGGATATGTAAGACTGCATTCACCGAAGGAAAAACTTTATAAAATTGCTTTTTATGGACGAAATGAAGAAATACAAGGTGGCAGGGCACCTGTTTGGCGTGAGAATATGTGACGGATTGAAGCTCGATCTGTCGCAATATGAGCCATTTGCGACAAGCGAGGGTACCCCCCTGTTCACTCTCGACGTGCAGTGTGGCACTGATGATACACTCGGAATGGAATTTACCCCTGAGTCGCGACAAGATTCGCTCGGGCAGCTCATTGAGAGCGGCACATTGCCCGACGGTCGCCGTGTGATACGCATAGGGTGGGAAGGAACGGCTTCACTGATGGTGAGCGACCCTGACTATACAGCTGCTACGCTCTATCTCGACCGCCGCTACCGCAACGTGACGCTCGAATACTCGCTGATGCTGCTCTACGCCTTCCGTACCGCACCGCTCGGCACTCTGTCGTTCCATGGGTCGATGGTGGTGAATGGCGACAGGGCATATATCTTCCTTGGCGTAAGCGGAACAGGCAAAAGTACACATTCGCGGCTTTGGCTTGAGAATATTCCCGGCACTTGGCTGCTCAACGATGACCACCCGGTGGTGCGTGTGGCCGACGACGGCAGTGTGACAGCCTACGGCTCGCCCTGGAGCGGAAAGACCCGCTGCTACATCAACGACAGCCGCCAGCTCGGCGCTCTTGTGCAGCTGAGCCAGGCTAAGGAAAACCGGATACGCCGACTATCGCCTGTTGAGGCATACGTGGACATTATTAACTCGGTGGCAGGAAAGCGCTGGGAGCGACGAATGGCTGACGGAATACACGCTGCCGTAGAGGCAATAGTGGCTTCGGTGGGATGCTGGCACCTGGGGTGTCTGCCCGATGCCGATGCAGCAAGGCTGTGCTACTCAACAGTGAAAATTACCGGCACATCAACTGTACCCGAACCGTCGGATTCTGCAAATAAATCAGGCGAATAATCTCTCGTGAGCGATGAAAATGGAATTTTCTGACAAGGCTCTGATGGGCGAGGTGGAGCGCGTGATAGCCGAGGGAAAATCGGTGCGGCTGCCGGTGCGCGGTCGCAGTATGCTGCCGTTTATCGTTGGCGGACGCGACAGTGTAGAGCTGCACCCGTTTCGGAAAGAAGATTTGCAGATAGGTAGTGCTGTGCTTGCGTGGGCCGATGGCAACCACTATGTGATACACCGCATAGTATCTATCGACGGTAACAAGCTCGAACTGCTTGGCGATGGCAACCTTGCACTACGCGAAAAGTGCGACATTGCCGATGTGATAGCCGTGGCACACAGTGTGATTACGCCCCGAGGAAGCCGCAGCCTCACAAGCAGCCGGGCGATGGCGCAATGGAGGCTTTGGAACCGGCTTCTGCCGGTGCGACGGTGGCTGCTGCTTGTGTATCGCCACATCATACTTCGCAAGAATAAATTTTAATTAGGAAATAGGAAATAGGAAACAGAAAATAGAATAAAAGGAAACTATATGAGAACAAAGAAAGGATTTACGCTCCGCACGGTGTGCGGCGAGAATGTGCTGATGGCAGAAGGACTTGAAACCATCGACTTCGGCAAACTGATACGTCTGAATGGAACTTCGGCTTTTATGTGGCAGGAGGCAGTGCGTCAGGGAGAATTCACTCCCGAGTCGCTTGCCGAGGCTATCTGCCGTGAGTATGCCGTTGATGCCGAGAAGGCTCTCAGCGACACTAAAGCGATGCTTGAACGCTGGACTAAAGAAGGATTGTTAGAGGCGTGAGCTACGCACGATGGTTTTGGCGACAGCTGTCGGCAATAGGCACTAATGTGACTGTGCGGACGGTGGCCGGAGTTGCACAGGTGGGCTTCGGACTGCTCATTGTGTGGCTAAGCCGCCGCTTTATTGACCATGCGGTGACCGGTGATGTTGTTTGGGTTGATGCCGCCCTCATATTCGGGGCATTGGCTGTGTCGATTGCATTGAGGCAGACCGGTTTCTATCTTGGCAACCTCGCTTGTGTCACGCAGCAGAATGTCATTCGCAGCCGTCTCTACCAACGGCTGCTCTACCGCAAGCTATATACGGCAGCCGAACGGCTACATTCGGGCGACATCGGGCAGCGGCTTGAACGCGACATTGAGGCTGTGTCGGAAGTTACAGCCGATGTGTTTCCGCGCCTTATGGTGACGGCGGTGCAGCTGCTTGGGGCGTTCGTTCTGCTACACTCAATGGATGCGCTGCTTGCATGGTGCTTGCTGCTGGTTACGCCTGTAGCCTTGGTGAGCGCGAAATATCTTGCACACCGCTTGAGACAGATGACGCTCGACATTCGTGCGTGCGAAAGCCGTGTGCAGATGCTTGTGCAGGAGACGGTGGAGCACGAAATCACGCTGAAAACGCTTGAGAGCGCACCTCAGCTTCATTCCCGTATGGCATGGCTGCAACAAACTCTACACAGCTTGGTGACACGTCGCACACGCTTCACCATGATAAGCAGGCTGATACTGTCGGCAACATTCGGGGCGGGTTATTTCGGGGCATTTGTGTATGGTGGATTCCAACTTCGCGACGGAGCTATCACATTCGGTGTGATGGCGGCGTTCTTGCAGCTCGTGAGCCAGATACAGAACCCGATACTTTCGGCTCTCTCGATGGTGCCACAGATAATGCACGCCACAGCGAGCGTTGACCGTTTGCGCGAGATAGAGTATATGGAGCAGGAACACACAGCCCCCACTATGGTCTCACCTGAGCCTTTCACCACAGCCAAATCATCTATAATCCCTTCGTCCGACCTGTCGGAAAACTCCCTTTTACCAAAAGGCTCGCTTGGAGGGCGTTTCCACGATGTCAGCTACACTTATCCCGGAGCCGGGAAAGCCACACTGAGCCATTTCAGTCATGAGTTTAAGCCGGGAAGCATAACTATAATAACCGGAGAGACAGGCTGCGGAAAGACTACACTCCTGCGACTTGCGTTGGGGCTAATAGTGCCGCAAAGTGGACAAGTGGAGCTATATGATAATCAACGCTGCACCATCACCGAGGCTGCTATGCGCCATTGCATCACCTATATTCCCCAAGGCAATACGCTGATGAGCGGCAGCGTTCGCGACAATCTGCTTCTTGCTGCTCCCGAAGCTACCGAGGAGCAGATGCTTGAGGCAATTCACACCGCGGTTGCCGACTTTATCCTCGACCTTCCCGATGGACTTGACACTCCCATCGGTGAGCGAGCCATTCGCCTCAGCGAAGGGCAGATGCAGCGCATAGTGATTGCACGCAGCCTTCTGCGCACCATCAGCGACAAAGAGGGAGCCGGGGATTTTCACCGGGAGGGAAGCAATATGGCTGCCGGCTGTTGCGGCGATACCGACGCATTGAGTGTGAATGACAATTATTGCAGAGGAAGTGTGCTGTTGCTCGATGAGATTCCCTCGTCGCTCGATGCGGCAACAGAGCAGCCCCTGCTCCCCCGCCTCTCGGCAACTTTCTCACATCACACCGTGATCATTGTCACCCATCGCCCCATCAGCATCACAAATGCAGAGCATCTGCATATAGATTCGTGAGCTGAAGTATATTCGTGTGAGATGGAAACCCCGTGAGCTGAAGTAGATTCGATGGCTGAATCCGTAAGCTTAGTCTTCTCCTACGATTTTCAGTTTCTGCCATGTATCTTCTATGCCGGGAGATACCGCTACAGTAGGAGTTTGCTTTTTGTTATTGATTTTTAGAGATTGAATGGGAACTACTTTCTTCAGGTAGTCGGCAAGCTCACCAAGTTTCACTTTTCCTTTTGTCTCCTGTAATTTTTTCAGAAGATAGTAGGAGAAAAGTCCGTGTTCTTGGTCGGGATATGCATAAGCTGCCTCGGCATCTGAAGTGGCACTGAATACGACAGTTTTGCCTGATACTTGTGTCTCGCGAGGCTTGATAGCTACACCACGAGCACTGACTATCATTTCACCGTCGCGCTTGGCACCACTGAAGCAGGCATCGAGAAAGACGACGCATTGCTCCACGTTCATGTTTCCGAGATCTTCATACAACTTTCTCATCGACATACAAACGCTCATGTCGGAGCCATCAGCATCAACAGGAAGCAGGAAAGCGTCCTTCGAGTCGTTGTCGGGTATGCCATGACCTGAATAGTAAATAAGGAGGCTTAGCTCGCCCTTGTATGCTTCGGCGAGCGACTTTATGTCGTTGACAGCCTTTCTCATTTTGCCGAGCGAGGCATTAGGGTAGTATTTTATGTTTTGCATGGGTAATCCCAGCGTCTTAACGCAGTATTCGCGGAAAGCGAGGCCGTCGTTGATGGCAAGCGGCACTTTATCAACCATTTCATAGTCCTCATTTGAGATGATCACCGCCACTGTGTTTTCTTTTTTCTCGCCTGTGACTGGTGCGGCATTTACACCATAGTTGGTGTCGATTCCTTCAACCTCGGCGTTATCATCATTGTCGTCTTGTTTTTTCGACTTGTTGCGCCTATTGCCGGAGTCTTCGCTCGTGAGCATAAGAGAAGTGGCATTCTCATCGACTTTCATGAGATAGACGTGCCCTGAGTCACCGGCTTTTTTGGGGATTGTGATGTCGTAGTACACGTAGTTAGGCGAACGGAAAGTGAGCGTAACCGGCAATTCGTCTTTAGGAATCTTGAATTGGTAAGGAAGAGCCGAGATTACTTCTTTTCGTCCGTTAAAACCAATGGTCATTTCAGCTTTCTCCTTTAGTGTGCCTGTGAGACGAATAGTCTCGATTTTGGCTCCAAAAACCGAAAGACAGAATGATGACAATAATATTGAGATAGCCAGAAAGCGATTAGAGAGACGTTTCATTGCTGAGTAATATCTATTAGTTGGAAAATTCGGTTGATTTCGTTCCTATCTTTTTGCCACTGCGAATTGGTATATCCGCAGGAAAATGAGCTTGTACCCTGTGTAAAGTTGAATGAAAGTGGCTGAGGCCCTTGGAAAATTGCACGAACGTCGGTAACGTGGAAACGAGATGTCACTCTCACTTCAAAATTTTTTCCATCGATATCAACGTAAAGTGTAGAAAAATCGTTGCACCGTATTGAACTCCCATTTCCGCCGGTGAGTGTGAGCTGAGAGGGCTTCTCGGCAGCTTTCCCGATAATGGTGAAATTGATAACGACAGAGTCGCCCGGGACAACGTAGGTCATGTCGTAATTGAAACTCTTTATGCCTTTTCCGGCTTTGATGGATTTGGGCATAAAGAAATAGCAAGTGCCCGTGTCGGTGATACGGCTGAAGTAGCGGGGAGCTGCTTGGGCTATTGTCATCGACAAGGTAATTAATAGCAGAGCTATGAAGCGCATTTTAGAATGATGGGGCATAGGGTTGAGATAGGAATAATTAGGAAATATCGGGGACAACGCGTATAATTGCCCCCGATATAGTTCTTTTAAAATACAGTATTACTCACCGTAAACGCGAACGCCGTACTTCTGAACGAATACGTAGTTCTTAGAATAGTAATCTACGTGAGAGATGCGAGTGATACCACCATTCTTAGCAGCCTTGTCGATACCGATGTTATCGCCACCACCGAAGATGTAGAGAATGCGAGTAGTCTCGGCAACACCACACTTGTTACCTACAGGATTAGAGGTAACTGCAATAGGCGAAGTAGTTTTGCAACTTGTCATACCTGCAATCATTGCACACACTGCGAAAATTCCTAAGACCTTTTTCATAATTGAATTAAATTTTTTAGACTCACTCATAAAAATTGCGTGCTCGGGCTGAGCCTATTTACCTCAAGCGGCAATATAAAAAATACACACTCTTTTTACTATGAAGGCTGACAGATGAAAGAAAAATATTCAATTATATAGAAAATTGCGACTTACTTTTTTACCGAGGAGTCATGCGCTCTCGTAGAAAAAAGAGCGAACAGAAAGTCGGAAATAGCAGTACGATGTCAAATAACGATGATTTTATCTCAGCATCTGAAGTCACTCACAGAAACCTACAAATTTTAAATTGTAGTTTTCAGTTACAAAAATATTTATAATTTTCACAAAAAGTACAACTTTGACATATAAATTTTGTTAATTTTTTATTTTTGTAAAGTATTGAAGTGCTGATGGAATATTTGAAGCTTCGGTGGGGAGTGGGGTTTATATGGAGTGCTATGTTAATTTAATTAACAGATAGGGTTATTTTGGGCAGCAGAAGGTTAAATAGGGTTAAATGCAAGAAAAAAGTGGCTGAAAAATTATGCTGTAAAACATATTTCTATTACCTTTGCATCAGTTTTCATGGTAAATGATTTTTAAGGTTAGATGAAAGCATTGTCGCGACGACAATAATTTTGTTAGTTTTTAGGTTTATGTTAATGGTATTAGAAGGTTAATTTAAGTAAGCGATTCCTGGCAGTGATGCCGGGGATTATTTTTTTATACCTATTTGAGAATAAAAATTTGCCATTGATGTAGCATAATCTCACAAAGTGCGCAGAAATCGGGCGAATTTTGTGGCTAAATGCGGCACGGTCGCACCGAGTAGACCCTACAGGGGTGTCTTCGGTGCGACCGTGCAGATGCTTTCGTTGCTACCCAATGGTGACGATTAGAATGGGAGGTCGTCGTTGTCGCCGGCAGCCGGAGAGAAGTCAACCGGAGGTGGAGGCACAGTGCCGGGTACTCCAGCCATTGGAGCCGGCTGAGCCATAGGCTGCTGAGGTGCAGCGTTTGCGTCGATTTTCTCGGCTTTCCAGCCATTAATGCTTGTAAACCAGCGACCGTTATACTCGTGGCTGTCGATGTCGAAGCTGAGTCTCACCTGATCGCCCACTTCGAGAGGATATTGGTTGGCGCGGTCGCCAAAGAAGCTGAAGTGGATTTTCTTGGGATAAGCCTCTTGAGTTTCGAGCACATATTCCTGCTTGCTCCATTGGTTACCGGCTTTCGACACGCCACTCTGTAGTGGCAATTTCACTATGATTTTACCTTCTGCGTCCATTTAATAAAAGTATTAAAAATTATTCGTGACCACAAAAGTAGTAAAACCTTTTTGAAAAACACGAATAAAAAGGAAATAATTTTTTGGCTGTATAAAACATTTATTAAGTTTTAAATTTGCGGAAATGAATGTAAAAAGGCGTATATTTGCAGCTGAATTTACGTAAAATATAAATATGACAGAAGAGAACACATTATTAACAACAATAATAGAAGGAATACAGGAAAGGAAAGGTAAGGATATATCGATAGTTGATTTGAGCGCGATGGAGTATGCCACGGCGCAGGGTTTTGTGATATGTTCGGGGACATCAACGATGCGCGTGTCGGCAGTAGCCGACTGCATACAGGAGTATGTGGAGAGCCATGGCGGGCCGAAACCCTTTGCTACCGATGGGTATCAGAACTCGCAGTGGATAGTGCTGGACTATGGCACGATATATGTGCACGTGTTTATGCCTGAGACACGTGAGCTGTATAATCTGGAGCAGCTGTGGAATGATGCTGAAATCACAACGGTGCCGAATCTTGACTGACCGATGCACTGCTTAAGATGACAAATTAGATTACTTTTATCAAAGAAATGGACAATAACTTAAACAATAAAGACAAGAAGCCACAGGGCAAAGGCAAGATGTCGTTTAGCATCTACTGGATGTATGGCATCATTGCGATAGTACTCTTTGGCATCTACTATGCTCATGAAAACTCGGTGGGCAAAGAAGTGGGCTGGAGCGAGCTCGAGAGCTATGCACTGCAGGGTGGAGTGAAGAACATAGTGGTCGATGGCAAGACGGTGAAGGCTGAACTCACCGACTCGCTTGCCAAGGTGGTGTTTGGTAAAGACGCTGTGCTCGCCAATGGAGCGAAGGCGCATGTGTCGGCTGAGGCACCGTCGCGCGACCGCGCATCCGACAAGATCGACCAGTGGCGTGCTGCCGGAAAATTCAACGGGCAGGTGAAATTTGAGGAGTCGGGCGGCTTCATGTCGTTCCTGTTCTCTTTCGGACCGATACTGTTGCTCGTGGCGCTGTGGTATTTCATCATGAAGCGCATGTCGGGCGGAGCCGGTGGCCCTGGCGGCGTGTTCAGCGTGGGCAAATCGAAGGCGAAGCTATTCGACAAGGATAACAACACTAACGTAACCTTCAAGGACGTTGCCGGATTGCAGGAGGCGAAGACCGAAGTGGCAGAAATAGTAGATTTCCTGAAGAATCCGCAAATCTACACCGAACTTGGCGGAAAAATACCAAAGGGCGCCTTGCTCGTGGGTCCTCCGGGAACCGGAAAGACGCTTCTTGCGAAGGCGGTGGCAGGAGAGGCAAATGTGCCGTTCTTCTCACTGTCGGGTTCTGACTTCGTGGAGATGTTTGTGGGAGTGGGAGCATCGCGAGTGCGCGACCTCTTCCGCCAGGCGAAGGAGAAGGCTCCGTGCATAGTGTTTATTGATGAGATAGATGCTGTGGGTCGTGCGCGTGGCAAGAATCCCAACATGGGCACAAACGATGAGCGCGAAAGCACCCTCAACCAGCTTCTCACCGAAATGGACGGCTTCGGGACGAATAGCGGTGTGATAATTCTCGCGGCTACCAACCGTGCCGACATTCTCGACAAGGCTTTGCTACGTGCCGGGCGCTTCGACCGCCAGATTTATGTGGAACTGCCCGACTTGAACGGACGTCGTGCTATATTTAATGTGCATCTTGCTAAAATCAAGAAGGACGAGAGCGTAGATGTGGATTTGCTTGCACGCCAGACGCCCGGATTCTCGGGTGCCGATATTGCTAATGTGTGCAACGAGGCTGCTCTTATCGCGGCTCGCCACAAGAAGAAGATTGTGCAGCGACAGGACTTCATGGACGCTATTGACCGCATCATAGGCGGACTTGAGAAGAAGACGAAGATAACCACAATGGAAGAACGCCGCTCGATTGCTGTCCACGAAGGCGGTCATGCCGTGGTGAGCTGGCACTTGCAATATGCCGACCCGCTC
>SAMEA3663015__coassemble_619_pt1 | contig 13114 bp, 11 predicted proteins | sample SAMEA3663015__metabat2_high_PE_024 | metagenome-assembled genome bin SAMEA3663015 (sample SAMEA3663015) | pig gut metagenome | biome: pig gut; feature: pig-associated habitat; material: faeces | place: France | collected 2012
GCTGAAGAAGTATCCGGCGGTGATGAAGAACAGCGGCATGTGGAAAATATAGATGAGACTCATGAGCGTGCCTGGGCACTCGGCGTGTCCTGCCACCATGAGGATAATAGCAATTCCCTTCGCTATCGATATTGAAGTGTTTCTGCCCGAAGCCATAGGATTCCAGTTGGTTCTACAAGTTGTAAAATGGCTTGATGGTGATGCCGTCCAAGGGTGTGTGGCACACCACATCGACAATGCGCTGCAAGGTGTCGGGCTGCTCGTAGGGATTCTGCACCGTGCGGGCTTTTTCGCGCTCGGCATCGCTGAGCACGCGGTCGACTCCGCGCGATATTTCTTCAAGTGACACGCCACAATCCACCACCGACGCGGCACGCTGGCGGCCATTCTGTCGTATTCCGATGTTGAGCGTAGGAATGTGCATCGACGGCACTTCAACAATTCCACTCGACGAATTACCCACCACAGCAGTCATCAACCTGAGCATCGAGAGATAGCGGCGTTGTCCGTAGCTGGGGCGCACATACGCCCTGTCGGGGTGCGCAGCCACATATTGCTCAATCATGTCGATAATCACGCGGCCGGCTGTGTCATTGTTGGGATAGGAGAAAAACACCTTGTAGTCGGGGCGGCTGTCGAGTGCACGGAGCAGATTAGCGCACTGCTCGCGAGGCGGCACGGAGTCGAGTGTGGCGGGGTGGAACGTCACGAAAAGCGATTTTTCGGGAATGGAGGTGCCAAGTTCAGTCTCCAGCTCTTCACGGCTCATGTAGTCGATATGCAGAATGTTGTAGATGCCGATGGCACCGACGTTGAACACCCGCGCAGGGTCTTCGCCAAGCTGAATCACACGGCGGCGGCACTCCTCGGTCTCGGTGAGGTGCAAGTGGCTCATCTTGGTGATAGAGTGGCGAATGCTGTCGTCGTAGGCACCCTCGCTCACCGTTCCGCCGGCAATGTGCGCAATGGGAATACGGAAAATCAGCGCAGCACTTGCCACGGCAAGCATCTCGTAGCGGTCGCCGAGAATGATAAGCAAGTCGGGACGCAAAGCCTCAAACGCATCGGCAAAGCCACGCATACACTCGCTCATCGCCACCACAGTGTCGTGTGGAGAGTCGGTATCGGCTGGCATAGGCACACGATAGTCGATGTGCAGCCCGTCGCGCTCGATTTCGCGGTAGGTTGCGCCATAGCGCTCGCTGAGGTGCATATTGGTGGCAACAATCTGCAACTCCACATCATCGCGACTGTTGAGAGCCTTGGCAATGCCGCTGAGCAGCCCCCAGTCGGCACGAGTTCCGGTGGCAATGCAAATTTTTCTCATAATTCAATTAATTCATCGTAGGAGAAACTGCGCTTGGCGCGAGTGCCGAGCACTTCGTCCCACTGCATTGGCGAGATGCCGTTTCCGGGACGCTTCACGGTGATATTCTCCTCGGTTAGGATTTCGCCCTCGGCAATGTCGCGTGCAGCCACGATGCTCTTGCGTGCAACCACCTTGTTGGGAGTCTCGCTCGCAGTGGCGTGCTTATCGGCACTGCCTATCGCCTGCTCCACATTGCGTATTGCATCGACCATCGCCTTGAGCCGGTCAGGCTCAAGCGACGCCTTGTGGTCGGGTCCCTCCATGTAGCAGTCGAGCGTGAAATGCTTCTCAATCACCTGTGCGCCCATAGCCACAGCAGCGATAGGTACCTCAATGCCGCGAGTGTGGTCACTGTAGCCCACTTTCACGCCAAACCTCTCGGCTATTGTGTGCATGGCAGCAAGATTCACATCGCAGAAAGGCGTGGGATACTCGGTGTTGCAGTGCAGCAGTGTGATTTGGTCGCGGCGAAGCCCGCCACGCTCAAGCACATCGATGGCAGCTGCAATTTCATCGAGATTGCTCATTCCCGTGGACATAATCACCGGACGATGCCTCGATGCGATTTTGCGCAAATAAGGGAGATTGGTGATTTCGCCCGACGGCACTTTGTAGAAGTCCATCGCAAGCGGTTCGAGGGTGTCGATCGACACGAGGTCGAAGGGAGTGCTCACAAAGCCTATTCCCACCTCATCGCACACCGCCTTGAGGCGCACATAGTCGCTCAGCGGCAGGTGAATAGCGCGGCACATGTCGAGCTGACTCTCGTCGCTGCCGGTGGTTTCCTTCTGATACTCGGCTTTAGGGGCAAAAGTGGAGATTACGAGTTCGGGCACGGCAGTCTGGAACTTCACATAGTCGGCTCCGGCACGCTTAGCCTCGTGTATCATCTTCACGGCGAGGTCGTAGTGTCCATTGTGGTTCACACCCGCCTCGGCAATTATCATCACATGATTATTCATTGCAAAACATTTACCTATTTATAAAACATCACCTCGCGGAAATAGCGTGTCATGAGCGTTCCGTCGCGCCACACACGGCACGGAGCGGCATTCATGCCCTCGCACTCCTCGAGAATCATCTTGGCAATGTCGGCTCCTGCCATTATCGAGCAGATTACGCCTCCGCCAAGTCGCGGATTCACCTCCATAAGGAGGAAACGCTGATTGCGGCGGTCGAAGATAAACTGTAGAGTCACCGGACCACGGAATTTCAGTTCCTTCAGTGTGCGCTCAGAGAGCGACATCACAGCCGGAATGCGGCAAGTCTCGGTGCGAATCACCTCACCTCCGGCAGTGGCAAGACGCAGGCGCGGCACTGCACACTTCACCTCGCCATCGGTAGTGCCCACGTAGCAATCCACGGTGTATTCGTCGCGGTCGGCGATATATTCCTGAATGAGATACTCGTCGATAGGCAGCGGGGCACGGCTCAACTCCTCCTCATTCTCCACCACAAGGATTCCACGCGATGCCGAACCGGTGCGCGGCTTGAGAATGGCGGGATAGGTGATATTGTCGGGGGTGTAGGTGGTGGGGATAGGGATTCCGGCACGTTCAAACCACTCGGCTGCCAAGCTTTTGTCGAACATGGCACGAGCCACCTCCTCTGAGCTGACGGGAATGAACACATCGGGGTGACGACGGCTCACGCGGGCTGCAAGCTCAATGGCAGGGTCGATGAAAGGGAGCACCACATCGATGCCATGGCACTCGATGACGTGCGAAATCTCATCGTCGATACCTTTCTCGGTGTATTTGCTTCCCACAATAATCTGCCCCACCGAGGCAATAGGCTCATGCTCGCTCAGCTCGTGGCTGAATATCGACACCTCCACACCCAGCTCCTTCCCGGCGCGGATAAGCTGCTCGGCAAGCGACACACGCTTCGCTCCCCCCAGCATCAGTATGTTTATCTTCCTCTTGATCATAGTCTCGTTATCCTTTGGAAAGATCAGTTTACTCTCGTCATTTATCGGCAAACTTCTTTCAACAAGAAAAGCAGCAATGCTTCTTGGCACTATCTGCTTATCATTCAGTAAATCCTCACTTAATGCAAAGTTAATCATAAATGATTAATTTCGCAAATATGAAATATAGTTTCACAAAAAATGAAGCGAACTATTTGGTTTGAATAAAATTTATCACTAACTTTGTCACCGTGGTAATAATTACGGTAGTAATAATTACGGCAATAATAATTCACAAGCGAAATGAAATTCTATAATCGAACCAACGAAATATCCGAACTTAGAAGGATACGAGAGCGGGCTTTCAACTCACGGTCGAGAATGACGATAATCACCGGACGCAGGCGTATCGGCAAGACGTCGCTCGCTATCCGCGCCACACAAGGCGATAGCCCTGTGGTTTATCTCTTTGTCAGTCGCAAGAATGAAAAAGCCCTTTGCACAGAATTTGCCGAGCAAATTGCGCACCAGCTTGGAGAGTATGTGCCCGGTGGCATAGGGTCGTTCAGCGAACTATTCCTCTACACTATGGGATTGGGGAAACGAATAAAATTCTCGCTGATTATCGACGAGTTCCAGGAGTTTGCAAATATCAATCAGTCGGTGTTCAGCGATATGCAGAACATCTGGGATACTTATCGCAACGACACACATGTGAATCTCTTGCTCATGGGTTCTGTGTATTCAATGATGCGTAAGATTTTTGAAAGCTACCACGAGCCATTATTCGGACGAGCCGACTACAACCTTCGCCTGTCGGGATTTGGAACCGACACACTGAAGGAGATTATGGGAGATTTCCGCAAAGATTACACCAACGATGAATTACTTGCCCTCTACACCATAACGGGTGGCGTGCCAAAATATGTGGAATTGCTTTGCGAGGACACGGATTTATCGATTGATGGCATCTTCGACTATGTGGTTCGCGACAATTCTCCCTTTATCAATGAAGGACGCAACTTGCTGATTGAAGAATTTGGGAAAGACTATGGAGAGTATTTTTCAATATTAAGCTGCATCGCATCGGGCTTGAATACTCAGGGAAAAATTGAATCATCACTCGGGGGAATCACAGTTGCCGGACATCTGAAGCGATTGATAGAAGACTATTCACTAATCAAGCGCGTCCGTCCCATTCTTGCCAAGCCGCGTTCACAGAGCGTGCGTTATGAAATCACCGACAATTTCCTGCGATTCTGGTTTAACTATTTCAACCGGCACCAGACAATCATCGAGCTACGCAATTTTGATGCACTTCGAGAGATTGTTAAAAACGACTACGCCACATTCTCAGGCCGTGCGCTTGAAAACTGGTTTAAACTGAAAATGATGGAAAGCCATGAATTTATCGAACTTGGCGGCTGGTGGGAGAAAGGCGGCTCGGAGAATGAAATTGACATCGTAGGGCTTAGAACCCTGAAGAATTATGCTATTGCCGTGGAGGTGAAGCAACAGCGCAAAAACTTCAAGCCCGAAGTATTCAGAGAAAAAGTGGAACAGTTGAAGACAAAGGTTTTACACGGCTACACTGTTGAAGAAACAGTGCTTTCACTCGAAGATATGTAACAAATGATGCTGCACCCGAGCTTTACGAGCGCAGCATCATTATATTATCAGCGATCTACTCACCACATCGGGGGTGATTTAGCGGTTGTAGATGCCGCTCTTGTACTTGACGAGGTTGGCGGGATTGGTGAACCACGCGACGGTTTCGGTGAGTCCGCGGCGGATGTCATACTGCGGACGCCAGTCGGTGAGGCTCATTATCTTGGTGTTGTCGCCCCACAGGCGGAACACCTCCGACTTGCCCGGGCGCAGACGCTCGGGGTCGGTAACCCACTGCACGTCGCTACCCATAATCTCGGCAATCAGCTTCAGCGTGTCGGCCATCGAGATTTCAGAATTGGTGGCAATGTTGATTTCCTCACCTTCGATGCCCGGCGTAGTGGCAAGGGCAAGGAAGCCTCGGCAGGTGTCCTTCACATAGTTGAAGTCGCGCGTAGGTGTGAGGTCGCCCACCTTTATTTCGCGTGCGCCATTGGCAATCTGCGTGATGATGGTGGGAATGATAGCACGAGCCGACTGCCGCGGACCGTAGGTGTTGAACGGGCGGGCAATCACCACCGGCAGATTAAAGGCATTGCAGAAACTCTTGGCAATGGCATCGGCACCGATTTTCGTAGCCGAATAGGGCGACTGCGGCTGTCGCGGGTGCTTCTCGTCGATAGGCACATACTGCGCGGTACCATACACCTCGCTGGTCGAAGTCACCACCACACGCTCCACACCCTCGTCGCGGGCAGCTTGGCAGATGTTGAGCGTGCCCTTGATGTTGGTATCAACATAGCTGTCGGGGGCAACGTAACTGTAAGGAATGGCAATGAGAGCGGCAAGATGCAACACAGTGTCGCAGCCGCGCACGATGGTGCGGCAGAAATTTGGGTCGCGCACATCGCCGCACACCACCTCAAGGCGCTCGTGATGCACATCGTCGAGCCAGCCCCAGTAGTTGAACGAATTATAGAAACTCAAAGCGCGGACGTTGTAGCCCTCACCGAGCAGTAATTCCACCAAATGAGAGCCGATAAAACCGTCAGCTCCCGTCACAAGCACATTTTTCATATCCTTCTTGTTTTCTTTTCTGCAAAAATACAACAAAAACACGAATATTTCACACCCCAAGCCCCGAAACTACAAATAAGCCGTCGGAAGATAGTAATTTTTCATGATATTCCACTGACATTGACAGAGAAAGAGCCCCTATACGGTTGTATCCGTTCTTTCACAAGAGGAGTGTCCGCTGTGAAAGTGAAAGAGCCATCGGAATTGTCCTTGATGGTAAAAGTGCATGGAAATTCCACCCTGACAAATAGCAAGAAACATGACCAAGCCCTTGCCATTTACATTCGTGGCAAAGGCTTGGTCTCTTAATATTACTCGCGGTTCTTTTTCAATCAATCGTTTCCATATATTCTATGAAGAATGGTGTAGAAAAGGGGCATTTATCCCACATTTTAACTCCATAGCTTTTTGACCAAGTAGATTTACCTACCATATTCCCTTTATAAAAGAAAAACCGACCATTCATATTTTCAAGAAACTCAATTTCAATCATAGCTTCCTGAGGCAGGAGAATCGGCTCCGGCAGGATATAGGTGTATTTGCCATCGGCAACTTTATCTTTTGTGAAAAGGAACGTAATTGGTTTATCAAGCACGTTCTCAAAATCAACTGTAGGGCAAGTCTTTACATTTCTCATGTCATATACATTGATGCGGAAAGGCATGGAGTCCATCATCTCATAACATTCCTTAATGTAAAAGCCCACTTTTGTCAACCAACTTTTGTTTTTACGACTGTGCACTTCAAAGCCATACGTTTCACCTTTGGTGGGAGATGGATTCAGTGAGTCTCCATCACAGATAACACTAAGAACCAATCCGCTTGAATGTTTCTTACCAATCGTATGTTTCTTAATCTTTTTTGGGACAGGGACATGTAGCTCATTTAGGGAAACAGGACACTGGCTCAATTCTATATGCCGGAATTCATCTCTAACTATAGGCAGTGTCGTCTTTGAATAACCTACATAAGAAACCACCAAACTATCAATGGTTATGCTGTCATTTATTGCCAATGAAAAGTGACCTGATTTGTCGCAGATAGTTGCCACATTGTGATGGAGCAAACTGACATTTGCAAATTCAAGAGGATTTCTTTGCTCCTTATCAACCACATCACCCTCCAACACCTTCGCATTAATCGATAATGCCGCTGCAAACATTATTCCTATCACAAAAACCTTAAAAAATCTCATAACCGCAAGAATTTATTTCAGGGAGAGAGCGCGGGCGAGACCTACGTAGGAGACTTTGAAGCCGATTTGGTAGCCTTGCAAGTCGGGCGACGACTTGGAATAGACGGCGTGTGCAACGTAGGGCGTGATGCGCACAATGGAGGTGAGCTGCTCACGCTTGCCGAAGAGGAATGGGAGATTCGACACATAGTGATGCACCTTGATGTCGAAGTCCACTCCTGCCATCCAGTTGAAGTCTTTGATGTTCTGCTTCACCACGGCACCATTGGGCTGTGGCAGCCACAGTCCCGGCTCCTCTTCACTCTCCACCCATTCCAAGGGCGTAGTGTTCCAGCTATAGCTGCTCCAGTACATGCCGAAGTGCGGGGTGATGGCAAAGCGCTTGGTGTCGATGAGACTGTAGCCGAGATTCACCTGCACACCGATGGTGGAGGCGTAGTCGTTGACAGACTCCTCGAGGTTGCGCCCGGCGGCATCGCGCACGCCAAACACGTTGCGCTCGCTCATCTTTGGCTGACCATATTCGATGGCGGCACGGAGGCTGAGTCGCTTGTAGCCGCCGGTGAGTCCCGCCGTGAAGGTGAAGAAGCCGTTGAAATTATCCTTGATGGTAGAAGTGGGGAAAAGTCCGCCCAGACCGATAAACAGTCCGTAGCTGATGTCGCTCGGGGTGACGGTGGGTGTGGGAGGCAGCCCCATCTCCTCAAGATTCTTGCGGGTGAAGTATTCCCACTCCTGAAGCTTCTCGTCGGCTTTGCCGCAGTTGGTCTCCTCATCGACGGCAGCAAGCTGCTCGGCGTAGAGGTTGCGGTAATATTTCAGTCGGTTATCGGCATCGATGCCGGTCATTCCGCTGTTGAGGTCGCTCTGGAGGCGACGGCGCATCAATTCGAGCAGGTCGAATTGCAGCTGGTGATAGCGCAGACGCTGCCGTGTGCACAGCATGGTATCGGCAGGGGCAAACGAGCCGCTGCGCGACATTCGAGCCTCCGCACCAAGGTTGATTTGCATCTTGCCGGCAGTCTGATGCTGCGACGACGTCAAGATTAATTCGGTTTTCAGAAACGAGGCATCGCCATCGAGCGGTGAAGTTCCGGCAAAGTCGCTCCATCGCAAGGCACGCTCGCTCCATTGCATCACGTCGCTGTTGTCGGCGGCAGCAAAGACTGCTACCTGCGTGGCAGCAATGATGAGCAAACTTGTGAAAATGCGTTTCAGCATAGTGTGTAAATTATTTCCGGGTTTATCATTATTGGGGCAAGGCATCAAGTTGTGATGCCTTTTACCCTATATTATAAGCTCTCAAGAATGCGCTTGAGCACCACCTGGGCTGATATTTCGCGGTTGGCGGCTTCGGGAATCACCAGCGAACGCTCGCTCTCAATCACATCGTCGCTCACAATCATGTTGCGGCGCACGGGTAGGCAGTGCATGAAGTAGGCATTGTTGGTGAGAGCCATCTTCTCGGTGGTAATGGTCCACGAGCGGTCGGTGCAGAGCACTTTCCCGTAGTTTGGGTCGGTAAAAGCCGACCAGTTCTTGGCATAGACGAAATCGGCACCTTCGAGGGCACGGTCCTGGTCGTATTCCACGCGGGCATTACCCACAAACTGCGGGTCGAGCTCATAGCCCTTGGGGTGAGTAATCACGAAGTCATATCCGGCAGCATTCATCCACTCGGCAAACGAGTTTGGCACAGCCTGCGGCAGAGCCTTGGGGTGCGGAGCCCACGTAAGCACCACCTTGGGGCGCTCCACCGCCTTATGCTCCTCAATGGTGATGAGGTCGGCGAAGCTCTGCAGAGGGTGCACGGTGGCAGTCTCCATCGCAAAGACGGGGCGACCCGAGTATCGGATAAACTGGTTGAGGATTATCTCCTCATAGTCGTCGCGCTTATTCACAAATCGGGCGAAAGAGCGCACGCCAATCACGTCGCAGTAGCAGCCCATCACCGGAATTGCCTCAAGCAGATGCTCAGGCTTGTCGCCGTCCATAATCACGCCGCGCTCAGTTTCGAGCTTCCATGCGCCCTGGTTCACATCGAGCACAATCACGTTCATGCCCAGATTCATGGCAGCCTTTTGTGTGCTGAGGCGAGTGCGGAGCGAGGAGTTGAAGAAAATCATCAGGAGAGTCTTGTTCTCACCAAGGTGCTTGAAGTCGAAGCGGCGAGCCTTCACGTCGAGGGCTTCCTTCACAGCGGCACTGAGGTCGCCTATATCGCTGACAGATTTAAAATATCTCATAGTCGTAGTCAGAAAATAAAAAAGTGTAATGTAAAAATCTATAATAGTGGTGCAAGTTACAAAAAATTCTGCAACCGCGCCCCACAATCGCAAAAAAATTCACCTTTCCCACCTGAAAAACGGCTGAAAACGGCTAAAATCAGCAGGAAAACGGCTGAAATCAGCACCACACCATCGCCCACATTGCGCTCTTAATTTCCCACCTGTAACACACTGTAACACAGTAAAATAAGAGCCTTTGGAAAAATAAGCAAAAATTTCCGTGCTTATTTTTCCATTTTTAAGGGAATTAAGATACTCATATTTTTCTATAAAGAAAAATTTTTTCTTTATCTTGCCATGTAGAATCTCGCGGATTTTATCTATATTTGTAAATCATTAGAAACTAAAATTCCGGAATTATGGATTACACGAACGATGTGAAGATGCTGGGTGGAGTGTTTGAGGCGATGATTCACAACCACCAGACGATGGGAATGGATTTCAAGAACATCTATCTCGCACGGGTGGCTGTGGAGATTCTTATGCACCAATTGCCCGACTCGGTTCCGGGCGAGTTTGACGATGTGGCAGGGAAGGCCCGGCTGCTTAATCAGATGCTTGAATACTGCACCGAAACCGATATGCCGCGGTTCTGCATAGGGCTGCGCGAAATCATCGACCGATATGCCCCGTCGGAGGGCAACACCCGCACGCTCGCGATGCTGCGCGACTACATCAGCCCCAAGCTCACCATGGACGAGTGGATAAAGAAATGGAACAGGCACCTTCGCTTCGACCCCATTGAGCGCAGCGAGATGTGGGAGGAGATTATCTATGAGGTAGAACGAGAGGTGGCGCACCGCCTCGACTTCGACAAATGGTGCATGGGATTCTGTTTCGAGTATTGGAGCGTGAAGCAAGATGTGCTCCACGAGCAAGGTGTGCGCTGGCGCACGCCCACCGAGATGAATCCCGGAGTGATGTTTGACTGACATTCACTCTGCCCTCAAAAAAACGCCATGGACATAATGTTCTGCCCCACCGACATCGAATTTTCACCACAAAATCACAAAAAACAAAGAGCTGCACAACTATGAGAAAGATGATTAAAATCAACACTCGTCCCTCTAAGGAGAACTTAGTGGGACGCAGCCACTGGTGGGGTGCCCCCGACCTCCCTGCCGATATGCCCTACCCTTATGTGACCGTGGGCGATGATGACGATGAAGATTCCTATCCTGAACCTCTCACTTTCATCTGCCAGATAAGGCTTAGCGACATCGCCGCACTCGACCCCTACGGCTTGCTACCAAAGAAGGGTATGCTCTATTTCTTTGCCGCCATCGACTACTTTCTCGGCGAGGAATCGCCACTCGACTTGCCGCTGCACAACTATAGCGGCCCGCTTATCCGCGTGATCTATAGCGAGCAGGAAGATGGGCTTAAACCCTACGAAATCACGTGGGAAGGCAGCGACGAGAGCATCTTCCGCGATGCCGAAGCGATTGACTTCGGCGTGACCGATGGCACATACGACGTGTTCTCTCACGGACTCTACGGCGAAGCAATCGACTGCGTTGCCGACAGCTACCCCAACCTTATTCCGCTCTTACGCATTGAGGAAGACGAGCGCTGGGGGCTGCGCTTCTACGACTGCGGCACCATGTATTTCCTCATCTCGCCCGACGACCTCCGCGCCCGCCGCTTCGACCGCACCTCAATCGAAGTGTTCTTCTACTGACCCCCCACAACACCTATTAGTCCCATTAGACTAATTGGTCCCATTAGACTAATTAGCCCTAAAAAATTAATGAGCTAAAAAATGATATAATAATCATTAATTGTGTTTTGGATTCTAAGAATTGTTGCTAATTTTGTGTGATATTGTTGTATCGTCATTACAAACCCAATAATTCAACAAAACTATATGGAAATTCTTGAAAATGACAGCCTGATTGTGAAAGCCAAGTCGCAAGGTGCTGAGCTGTGCAGCATCATCCGCAAAAGCGACGGCAGAGAATTCCTGTGGCAAGCCGACCCGAAATACTGGAAACGCCACTCCCCGGTACTCTTCCCCATTGTGGGTGCCCTGTGGAACAACAAGATGCACCAAGATGACGAAACCTACGTTATGACCCAGCACGGCTTTGCCCGCGACAGCGACTTTGAACTGCTCGAACAAACCCATGACACGATTTCATACGTGCTTCGCGCCAACGAGAACACCCTGCGCCACTATCCCTACAACTTTGAGCTGAAAATCAGCTATCGCCTCATTGACGAAACTGTGAAGGTGATGTGGCAGGTACGCAACCTCGAGGAGAAGCGCATCATGCACTTCCAGATTGGCGCACACCCCGCATTCAACTATATGGACTACGACCCCGAGGCTGAACGCCAAGGCTACATAAAATTCGACTCCTCAGCCGACACCTACAAGCTATCAGTAATCGGGCAGAAGGGCTGCCTTGCCTCCTCGGGCGAGACGCTGAAGGCCACCGACGGCACCATTCGCGTGAACCGCCATACCTTCGACCACGATGCCATCATTCTCGAGAAGCGACAGGTACAATCGGTCACCCTAATAAGCCCTACACACGAGCCTTATCTGCGCGTGGCATTCAACGCCCCGGTGGTGGGAATATGGTCGCCGGCACACGGCAGCTTCGCCCCATTTGTGTGCATTGAGCCGTGGTACGGGCGCTGCGACCGCGAGGACTACGAGGGCGAATTCAGCGACAAGGAGTGGATGCAACACCTCAAGCCCGGTGCACAGTTTAATGCCGAATATCTCATCGATATTCTCTGAGACACTAAGCCTTACGGCTGTAGAGACACTTGCACAGAGCACTCCCCTACTTTTGCACAAGCGGCAATAGTGCCGAAAAGCGGAACGAACCTTTTTGTTACGAAATCGTTATGTTTTATAGTGAAATTGAGCAAAAAAGTGGACTATATGGCAAATTAAGGAATTTTTTCCTTAATTATGCAGTAGTGTATCAAAAAAATAACTAACTTTGCAATGGATTTCTGCAAGGAAATCATAGCTATGACAATTCATTAATTTCTTACATTCAATAAATTGAAGAAAATGGCAAAGATTGATTTAACTAAGTATGGCATTCAGGGAACTCCTGAGATCGTTTACAACCCTTCTTATGAGCAGCTCTTCATCGATGAGACAAATCCTGAACTCACCGGTTATGAGAAAGGCCAGGTAACTGAGCTTGGTGCTGTAAACGTGATGACAGGTATCTACACCGGTCGCTCGCCTAAGGACAAATTCATCGTTATGGACGCTACATCGAAGGACACTGTGTGGTGGACAAGCGACGAATACAAGAACGACAACAAGCCTGTAACTGAGAAGACTTGGAAAGCTTTGAAGGAACTCGCAGTGAAGGAGCTTTCTAACAAGAAGCTTTATGTAGTTGATGGCTATTGCGGTGCCAACCTTGCTACTTGCCTCCGCGTGCGCTTCATCGTTGAGGTTGCATGGCAGGCTCACTTCGTTAAGAACATGTTCATTCGCCCCACCGATGAGGAGCTTGAGAACTTCGAGCCCGATTTCATCGTTTACAACGCATCGAAGGCTAAGGTTGAGAACTACAAGGAGCTTGGCTTGAACTCTGAGACTGCCGTTGTGTTCAACCTCACTTCAAAGGAGCAGGTTATCATCAACACTTGGTATGGCGGTGAGATGAAGAAGGGTATGTTCTCTATGATGA
>SAMEA3663015__coassemble_654_pt1 | contig 12562 bp, 6 predicted proteins | sample SAMEA3663015__metabat2_high_PE_024 | metagenome-assembled genome bin SAMEA3663015 (sample SAMEA3663015) | pig gut metagenome | biome: pig gut; feature: pig-associated habitat; material: faeces | place: France | collected 2012
TTCTCATCAATTACCGCAATCGGCTCGAGCGCCGTTATTTCAATGAGAAAATCAACTTCTTTATGAATGCAGCTCACGACATTCGCACTCCACTCAGCCTGATTTTGGCACCATTGAGCGACATAGCAGCCGACAGCACCCTGAGCAAGCAGAATCGGCGTTATCTCGACATTGCCCGCGCCAATGGCAACAAGCTATTCGGTCTTATCAGTGAGCTGCTCGACTTCCAGAAGGCCGACATCAGAGGAGAGCAACTGAAGATGAATCCTATTGCCGTGAAAGACCTTGTGAGCGGTGAGGTAGAGAAATTCCAACTGCTCGCAAGTGAAAAGCATATCGACCTGAAGGCGGTGAATAATCTGTCGGCTGACCGCTATGTGCTGATGGATCGCTTTCTTGCAGGAAAGTTGTTTGAGCATCTGCTTTCGAATGCCATAAAATATACGCCCGAGCATGGAAAGATTACTGTGACGGCGCGAGGTGAAGGCAAGCGTGTGGTAATAACAGTTGCCGACACTGGCATAGGTATTCCAAAGTCGGCACACAAAAATATCTTCAAGAGCTTCTATCGCGCCGAGAATGCCATTCTCACTAAAGAAACCGGCACCGGAATAGGTCTTATGCTTGCACGTCGCATAATGGCAATGCATGGCGGCACACTGGCATTTGAGAGCGAAGAAGGACAAGGAACCACATTCAGCATCACACTTAATGAATATTGCCCCACGCAAGCCGAGATTGAGGCTCAGAATATTGAGCAAGACAAATATGATGTTGATGCAAATTGCGAGAGCAGCGACAAATTGCTGTTTGTTGACGATAACAGCGACTTGCGCGATTATATCAAGATAACGCTTGGCAACGACTTCAATGTGGTGACAGTGGGCAGTGCTGAAGAGGCTTTGAACTATTTGAGTATAGGCGAGTGCGACATTGTGGTGAGTGACGTGATGATGCCGGGAATGTCGGGCGAGGAGCTGTGTCGTGAGATAAAGGGTAATAAGGAGTGGTCGTGGTTGCCGGTGGTGTTACTCACAGCCATTGCCGACAAGGACTCGATGATTGAAGGTCTGTCGTCGGGAGCCGATGACTATGTGACGAAACCTTTCGACCCGGCTATTTTGAAGAGCAAAATCAGTGCGATACTGGCTAACCGACGTAGAATGAGTGAATACTACTTGAAACGGGTGGAATCGCTCACAGCATCGCTTGCCCCAAGCCAAAATGAGTGGAAGCCAAGTGGACATGAAGCCAATGCTGAAATACACCTGGTTGAAGATGCAAAGCCGGCTTGTGAAACGGAAAACACCACTGAACCACTCAACCCTGCCGATGAACAATTCGTGTGTCGCGCCACTACGATAATAATGGAGAATATTGCCGATAGCGAGTTTAATATCGATGCCCTATGCCGGGAGATGGCAATGAGCCGAACGCTCTTCTATGGCAGGTTGCGAACACTCACATCGCAAACGCCGCAAGATTTCATTCGCACCATCAGGTTGCAGCGTGCAGCCACGCTCATAAGGCAGGGAGTGTCGGTGACCGAGGTGTCGGAACTCACCGGATTTGCCAATCCCAAGCACTTCAGCACTGTATTCAAGAAACATTTCGGCACGTCACCAAGCAAGTTCACATAACAGATAAATTGAAAATCCTCACTGCAAAAACGGTGGGGATTTTTTCTGTAATATGGTAATAATCACAATATTTTGATAGAATAGAAACCTTTACAGCACGATTTGATAGAGTAGAAACCTTAATTGATAGAATGAAAACCTGATGTGAGAGTAGTTGTAGATAATTTTGCAATACAAAAACTTTTTCACAACAGAATGATTATGAACCTGAAAACTTTCTTCTTTGCCTCACTGATGTCGTTAACAATGGCACCTGCTGTGGAGGCTCAAAATTATCAATTAGTGTGGAGCGACGAGTTTGACAACAACACACTCGGCGTCAACTGGAATGTAGAGGTTGTGGCAAATCCATCAAACCGCGAACTGCAATATTACACCGACCGCACCGCTAATGTGAAAGTGCAAGATGGTTGCTTGGTGCTGACTGCCATCAAGGAATCATTTGAAGCAAAGCGATTCACTTCGGGACGTGTAAACTCATGCGGAAAGGTGAGTTTCACCCATGGCAAAATCGAAGCCCGAATAAAGATGCCACGCCTTGCCAATGGACTATGGCCGGCATTCTGGATGATGGGTGAGGATATTGTCACCGTCAATTGGCCTGCATGCGGTGAAATCGACATTATGGAAGCCGGCCACAAGGACGGCATTGCCAATGGCACGGTGGAGCGACTTTATGCTGGAAACATTCACTGGGGACCCAACTACAATGAGCATTACATGGACGATGCGTCGGGGATGGTGGTAGCCGACTATGATATCACCGGTGATTTCCACACATTCACTTGTGTGTGGAATGAAGAAAGCATTGAGTGCTACCTCGATGATTGCACTGCACCTTATTATACGGCGTCGATTGCCCAAGGCAGTGCGTCGCACGATTATTTCCACAAGCCATTCCACATACTCTTCAATCTTGCAGTGGGTGGCGACTATCCCGGCATACTTACCACATCGGGTGTAACGGCGTTGCCCAACAAAGGCGACAATGCCTCGATGCTAATAGACTATGTGCGTGTGTATCAGCTTGAAGGAGCTAACAATGTGGTGAGTGGTGAGAACGATGCCGCTGTGGAAACAATTGCAGCCGACAACATGGCAAACACTACCTCATGGTACACTCTCACAGGCATTTACCTGCAGCAAGAGCCGACAGCGAGTGGCATTTATTTGCATAATAACAAATTGGTGTTCAAGAACTGAATGCCACATCCTCAAAAATAAACTATTTTACAAACCAAAATTATGAACAGCATGAAAAGAAGATTTCTGCAATTCCTGCTTGCTGCATCTTTGCTTGTAGCACCGGGATTCCAGAAAGCATGGGCCGATGACGTCACCTCGTCGGCTGCACAAAGTCAAGCCCAAAAAGTGACGGGCGTAGTGACCGACGGCAATGAACCAATCATTGGTGCAACAGTGAAAGCCGGTGAGAAAGGTGCCGTAACTGATTTTGACGGAAAATTCACTCTTTCAGTGAAGCCCGGAACAAAAATCACTGTGAGCTACATCGGCTATAAGACGGTGGAGCTTAAATCAACTGCCAATATGGAGATTGTACTCCAGGAGGACAATGTGGTGCTCAATGAGGTGGTAGTGACCGCACTCGGCATCAAGCGCGACCGCAAAGCTCTTGGTTATGGCGTTGGTGAGGTCAAAGGAGAAGACCTCCAGAAGGCGAAGGAAACCAACGTAATCAACTCCCTCTCGGGAAAGGTGGCCGGACTCGTTGTGAGCCAGACGGCAGGAGGAGCAGCAGGTTCTACTCGCGTGCTTCTTCGCGGTAATACCGAAATGACAGGAAACAACCAGCCTCTTTACGTTATCGATGGTGTGCCCTTGGATAACACCAACTTTGGTAGCGCAACATCGGGAGGCGGTTACGACCTTGGTGACGGTATCTCGGCAATCAACCCCGATGATATAGAGAACATGACAGTGCTGAAGGGACCGGCAGCATCGGCACTTTATGGTAGCCGTGCATCACACGGAGTAATCCTCATCACCACCAAGAAAGCCGGCAAAGAGCAGTATTCAGTGGAATATAACGGTTCGCTCACAATCGACACTCAGCTTGCAAAGTGGAACGACGTGCAGCAGGTGTATGGAATGGGCTCCAATGGCGGATATAGTGTAGATGCAAAATCAAACACTAACAAGAGCTGGGGTCCCAAAGCCGACAACAACATGGTGAACTACTTTGATGGTGAGTCGCGCCCCTACAAAATCTATCCCGACAATGCAAGCGACTTCTTCCGCACCGGTCTCACTGCATCCAACACTGTGATTGTGAGCGCAAGTAGCGGCAATAGCGGAATACGCTTCTCGATGACCGACATGCGCAACAAGGACATTGTGCCCGAAACTCACATGAGCCGTGATGCATTCAACTTGCGTGCCAACACAACGCTTGGCAAGGTTGACCTTGACTTTACAGCCAATTACACCCGTGAAAATGTAAAGAATCGTCCGGCACTCGGCGACAGCAAGAGCAATGTGGGAAAGAACCTTATGACTCTTGCCACTACCTATAACCAGGAGTGGCTCAAGCACTATGAGAATGAGCAGGGCGAATATGCCAACTGGAACGGCTATGACCCGTATAATGTAAACCCGTATTGGGAAATCTACAAGAACTACAACAAATCGGCAAAGGACGTGTGGCGCCTCACCGGTAAGGCAATCTATAACATCACAAAAAACCTTAAAATCCAGGGAACCATTGGAACCGACATCAACAACTTTACATTTGAGGACTACAAGGCTCCCACAACTCCGGGCTATGAAACCGGACAACTCCAAACAAGCATCTTCAACAACCGTACCCTCAACGCCGAAATTCTTGCACTATATAACAACAACTGGGGTAAATTCGACTTCAATGCCACTGTGGGAGGAAACATTTTCAAGGTTGACAACAAGACGACTATTCTCACAGGCATGGACATGAAGATGAAGGATGTGATTGCCATAATGAACTTCAATGACCAGAGCATTCAGGAGAACACTTATTGCAAGCAGATAAATTCAATCTTCGGCTCGGCAAGCGTCGGCTACGACCACACCTACTATCTTGAAGGAACAATCCGTGGCGACAAGTCGTCAACTTTGCCACAGGGCAACAACACTTATCTCTATCCTTCAATCTCGGGTAGCTGGGTATTCTCGGAGTATTTCAAGAACCGTCACATAGTGCCTTATGGAAAGTTGCGCCTGTCGTGGGCACAAGTAGGTAGCGATACCGATCCTTACCAGCTTGCTCTCAACTACACATCATCGAAGTTTGCCTATCCGGGTTATACTATCGGAATGATTAACAACACTACAATGCCCAACAAGGACTTGAAGCCCACAAAGACCAATTCGTTTGAACTCGGACTTGAAATGAAATTCTTTGATAACCGCTTTGGTTTTGATTTCACCTACTACGACCAGCTTTCAAAGAATCAGATTCTTGGCCTCGCATCATCAGCTGCCTCGGGTTATGACTACCGCTTAGTAAATGCCGGTGAGATTCAAAACCGTGGTATTGAGCTTACACTTAACGGACGTGCATTACAGACAAAAGACTGGGCAATCGACCTGGGCGTAAACTTCTCGAAGAACACAAATAAAGTGAAGAAACTTGTGGAAGACATGCCATACTTTGAGCTTGAGAAAGCTACTTGGTGTAACGTGTCGGTTGCGGCAAAAGTGGGCGAGAACTTCGGTTCGATTATCGGTCCCGACTTCAACCGCAACGAGAAGGGAGAGGTGATTATCAATCCCGAAACCGGACTTCCCACATACAGCAGCGAGCTCAAGACACTTGGCAATGCAGCTTGGGACTGGACAGGTGGTTTCTACACCACTGTGAGCTACAAGAACTTCCGTCTTTCAGCCGTATTTGATGTGAAAGTGGGTGCCGATCTCTACTCGATGTCGATGCGTGGCTCGTATGAGTCGGGTAAGGCTCCTGAAACACTTGCTGGACGTGCCGAGTGGTATCAGAGCGAGGAAAACCGCAAAGCAGCCGGAATGACAATCGATTCGTGGCGTGCAGCCGGAAATGTGCAGGGCTTTGTAGCTCCGGGCGTTATCGAGGTAAAAGACGATGCAGGCAATGTTACGGGATATCGTGCCAACGATATTGCAGTGAACCCTGAGACTTACTGGTTTGACGTGAGCCGCAACACACCGCTTCCGTTTATCTATGACAACTCGTATGTGAAGTGCCGCGAAATCACTCTTGCCTACACAGTGCCACAAGGAGCACTCGGAAAGGCAGTGAAGGGACTTACAGTGTCGTTTGTAGCGCGTAACCCATTCATTGTGTGGAAGAACATTCCGAATATCGATCCCGATTCAAATTTCAACAACACCACCGGTATGGGTCTGGAGTATGGCTCGCTTCCATCGCGCAAGAGCTACGGACTTAATGTGAATTTGAAGTTCTAAAGAGAGCAAGCGATAATGAACAAAGAAAAACAAACGAAAAAATAACAATTCTGGAAACAATGAAAAAGAAATTCAATATATTTTTGGTTTCGGTAATGGCTCTCGGCGCATCATTGTCATCGTGTAGCGACAGCTATATGGAGGACCTCAATACCGATGAATCAAAAGCCAACGTAATCGATCCGAATGCACAGCTCACAACAGCTCTGCTTCAGAGCTATGGCGACTTCAGCCAGATGGAAGTGTATCGCAGCTATGTGTATGCATTTACGCAGCAATTTATGGGCACATGGAACGCAGCGTTCTATGGCGGAGCCCTAAACCCCGATAACGACCAGATGCGCCGCATGTGGGATTCATTCTACACAATGGCTGTGAAAAATCTTGTAGATGGCATCCATAGTACACAGAGCGATGATATGCTTTGTGTGAATGCAGCACTCCGCATACAGCGTGTGTACATTATGTCGCTCCTCACCGACACTTATGGCGATATTCCCTGCACTGAGGCCGGTCTTGGCTTTATCGAGGGCATTGCAACTCCCCGCTATGACAAGCAGGAAGATATCTACAACTTTTTCTTCACTGAGCTTGCAGCTTGCGTGGAACAGCTCAAGAAGGGTACCGACCGCCTTACAGGCGACGTAACCGGTTATGCAGGTGATACATCGAAGTGGATAAAGCTTGCCAACTCATTGCGCATGCGCTTTGCAATGCGTATTTCGGGCGTAGCTCCCGAGAAGGCAAAACAAGAATTTGAGGCAGCAGTGAATGCCGAAGGTGGATATATTTCAAGTTCAGCCGATGATGCTTACGTTAATTATATGGATGTAACATTCAACTTCGGACAGGATGGCAGCAACGACTATCGTGGCAACGCACTGTCAAAGATTTGTTTCGGTCAAGACCCCACAGGTCCGACATTCATTTGCACCACATTCTACAACACACTTCGCGACACAGCCGACCCACGATTGCATCGTCTCTGCCGATTCTATTATGATGTGCTTCGCAGCCAGACAAGTCTCGAAGGACGCGTTGACCTCACCGATGAGATTCTTGCAAAAGCAGCTGCAGGAGAAGTGACGATAGCACCATGCGAACCAGGTGCAGCATGGTGGAATGCATGGCCAGCCGGCTTCTACAGTGAAACAGTAGCAGCTCTCAAAGAGCAGTATCCGGGCAATGGCGATATCAATCCCACACTCGATAAGGAATCGCGTCCGAAACTTGCAAATAACTTCCTTCACAGCAATAATCCCGGCATAATCATGACTTACGCCGAGGTAGAGCTTCTTCTTGCCGAGGCTGCCGTGAATGGCTGGAATGTGAATGGTGATGCCGATGAGCACTATGAGAAGGGTGTATATGCAGCAATGCAGCTTCTCGTGGAGCGTTATGGCTGCGAGCCTTTTGCAGCAGGCGAAATAGATGAGTATATCTACAATAACGGTCTTGGCGCCACTGAGGCATCGGCAAAGAATGCAATCAACACCCAAGCATGGATTCTTCACCTCACCAATCCGTCGGAATGCTGGGCCAACCTTCGCCGCTCGGGCTATCCACGCTTGCTCAACCGCGACAACTACACAGTGTATGAATACACCATTATTGATGGTCCGGAGACACCCGTACGCCTAAAATATCCGCAGCTTGAGTCGAAATACAACTCAGTGAACTATGAGGAGGCTATCGGCCGCATGGGCGGCACCGACAATTGGCACAGCCATGTGTGGTGGGATAAGGAATAATCACATTAACAAGTCACTTTCAATAACTGAACGAAATGAAAAAGATATATTTATTATTGTTGCTGGTCATAACAGCCTCAACATTCACTTTCACCAGCTGTAACAGCACAGAGGATCCTATCATCACGGCAGGAGCCGATGATTTCCCCATGATTCTCGACCCTCTATTTCCCGACCGTAATGGAGACACCCCGGGACTGTATAGCACCATAACCCGCGACCAAAACTTGAAAATCACTGTAACTGTAACACCCGTTGATTACACTAAGGTAGAGTGGTTTATCGACGACTCGCAGGTGGCTACAGGCACTGAACTTGACATGGCACTGCTTGCCGGTGAATATACACTGAAAGTAGTAGCTACCACTACCCAAGGCAAATCCACATATCGCTTATGCACTGTGAAGGTGCTGCCGCTTGCAGGTGACGCTACTTTGCAGAATATTGAAACCGAACGCATCGTGGCTCCCGGCATTTCGGCAACCCTTCACGGAGAGAACCTTGCCGGAGTGAAGAGCTTCAATATCGGAGGCGTTGAGGTAACCGATTTCAAGGTTACAGCCGACGATATGGGTGAAGTGATTGAATATAAAGTCCCTGAAGGACTTGAGGCCGGAGTCTATCGTGTGGTGCTCAACACAGACGATGGCTCGTTAGGTGGCGGACAAATCACAGTGAGCAGCGCAGCCCTTGTGAGAGGAGACTCTTTCCGTGCAAATGCAGGCGCAGAGTTTACACTCACAGGTATCAACCTCGATGACATTGCTGCCATCACCATTGGAGGAGCTGAAGTAAGCAATTTCACAACACAATCATTCGATGTGATTTCATTCACATTCCCGGCACTTGAAGTGGGTGATCACACTATGACAGCAACCTCAAAGAGCGGACAGGAAGTGAGCTTCGCCGGAACTACAGGACTCAGCAACAAGGCAACAGTCACAGTAACAGCCGAAACAACCGTGTGGGAAGGACATCACTATGTGTCGTGGGAATTACCCGACGGCAATCCCAACAAGACGTTCAATATGATTTCGGGCGAACAGTTCAAGTCGTTTGGAGCAGGAACCACATTGCGTATCTACTACTCGCTTGAGTCGAGTGCCGAGTATCACCAAATGCAGATTACTTCGGGCTGGTGGGCTGATCTTCCAGGTACGTCAAAGATCGACCTTGCCGAGGATGGAGTTCGCGTTCTCGTAATCACCCAGGAGATGATTGACATGGTGACATCACAGGATGGATTCCTCTGTGTGGGTCACGGATATTATGTTGATAGAGTAACCATTCAATGACAATCATGAAACGCCAAGTAATAACTTCAATCATGGTGTCTTCAATTATGTCGATGACAGCTGCTGCACAACACAATGTGCAGCAGCCGGTTATCCCTGCCGATGCCAGAATTGAGAAGAAAGTTGAGAAAACACTGAGTCGTCTCACTCTTGAGGAGAAAGTGGGACAAATGATGGAAGTGGTAATCGACCTTATCGGAGACAACAACAGCAAGGGCGTATTTGAAATCAACGAACGCAAACTCGACTCACTGTTGTGCAACTACAAGGTGGGATCGCTGCTGAATGCGCCGAACACTGTGGCGCCTACTGCGGCAGAGTGGGAGCGACACATTGCAAAGATACAAAAGGCTTCGATGAAGCATCTGGGTATTCCTTGCATCTTCGGTCTCGACCAGAATCATGGTTCTACCTACACTCAGGGCGGTACATTATTCCCGCAGAACATCAATGTGGCTGCTACCTTCAACCGCGAAATCGCACGCAGTGCAGCCGAGGCAACAGCCTACGAAACCCGTGCCGTGAGCGTGCCTTGGAGCTACAGCCCCACAATAGATCTTGGTCGCGACCCACGCTGGCCTCGCATCTGGGAGAATTTCGGAGAAGATTGCCTGCTCAACGCAGTGATGGGAAGTGAGATGGTGCGTGGATTCCAAGGCGATGACCCCAACCACGTGGATAACCACCACATCGCCGTTTCGCTAAAGCATTATATGGGCTATGGAGTGCCATTCAGTGGCAAAGACCGTACACCGGCCTACATTGCGCCATCGGAATTGCGTGAAAAGCATTTTGCTCCATTTCTTGCCGGACTCAAGGCAGGTGCACTTTCGGTGATGGTAAATTCGGCATCGGTCAACGGACTGCCGGTGCATGCCAACCGCGAGCTTCTCACGGAGTGGCTCAAGGAAGAAACCGGATGGGACGGTGTGCTGATTACCGACTGGGCCGATATCAACAATCTCTACACTCGCGAGATGGTTGCTACCGACAAGAAGGATGCATTGCAAATGGCTATCAATGCCGGAATCGATATGATAATGGAGCCTTACAGTGCCGATGCTTGTCCGCTGATTGTAGAACTTGTGAAAGAGGGCCGTATTCCCCAAAGCCGCATCGATGATGCAGCTCGCCGTGTACTCCGCATGAAGTATCGTCTTGGACTCTTCGACGAGCCTGCACAAAAGCTTGCAAAATATCCCGATTTTGGTGGAGAAAAATTTGCTCGTCTTGCCCTTGGTGCTGCCGAGGAGAGTATGGTGCTTCTCAAGAACGAGAACGGAATGTTGCCACTAAGCCGTGGTAAGAAAATCCTGCTCACCGGACCCAATGCCAATCAGATGCGTTGCCTTAACGGAGGATGGAGCTACACTTGGCAAGGACATCGCACCGATGAATTTGCCGATAGATATAACAGCATATATGAGGCAATGTGCAACACTTTTGGAGCCGAAAACGTGAAGCTCTGCCAAGGTGTCACCTACAATGAGGGTGGAAAATACTTTGAAGAGAATACTCCCGATATTGAAGCTGCTGTGCGTGCAGCCGCTGATGTGGATGTGATTGTAGCTTGCATAGGTGAAAATTCCTATTGTGAAACTCCAGGCAACCTCACCGACCTCAACCTGTCGGTGAATCAGCGCAACTTGGTGAAGGCACTGGCACAGCTCGGTAAGCCTATTGTGCTCGTTCTCAATGAAGGACGTCCCAGAATAATTGCCGACATCGAGCCTCTTGCTGCTGCAGTGGTACACACAATGCTTCCCGGAAACTATGGCGGTGATGCACTTGCCCGCTTGCTTGCAGGCGATGCCAACTTCAGCGGAAAGTTGCCTTACACTTATCCAAAGGAGATAAACTCGCTTATCAATTATGACTACAAGAAGAGCCAGGAAGTGGAAACTATGGCGGGAGCCTACGACTACGACGCCAAAGTGACTGTTCAATGGGGCTTCGGTTTCGGAAAGAGCTACACAACATTTGCTTACAGCAACTTGCGTGTAGATAAAACCGAATTTACTGCCGATGACATCATCACAGTGAGCATTGATGTGCAAAACACAGGCAAATGCGAAGGAATGGAAAGTGTGCTGCTCTTCAGTAGCGACAAGGTTGCAAGCCTCACTCCCGATTGCCGTCGCCTGCGTGATTTCACCAAGATTTCACTCAAACCCGGCGAGAAGCAAACAGTGACATTCACATTGCCGGCAACCGACCTCGCATTTGTGGGTTATGATGGCAAGTGGATTCTCGAAAAAGGTGAATTTACACTGCAAATTGCAGGAGAACAAACAACAGTAACTTGCACCGCAACCCAAAAACTTTGATAATATACTCTCTCCACACTTTTTTTTGGTCTCAATAGACAACACATCATCAAAACAATATGAAAACAACAAAGCCGCATCGTGACAAAGATGGGGTGAAAAAACAAAAATGACTACACCGACAGAAAATTCACAATAGTGATGATTCTGCCGGTGTAGTTTTGTTTTGTGATTATATTGAAAGTGTAATTATTGTTATTTGTGAGATGGCAACAAGTAACGGCGATAACGAATGAGGAAGTATGTTAGAACAAGGCTTATGAAAGCGAGCTTTGGAAAGCCGCCATTGGTGGGGACACCGAAAGTTTCAAATGTAGTGCCCACGGAGGTGGCAGCAACATCGGCAGTTGCAAAAATGTAGGAGCTGATTACTCCCACCGAATTGTTGATGGCATGAGCAATGATGGGAACCCACAGTGAGCCTGTCCATACGAGCAGATAGCCAAAAACAGCTCCGAGCAGAAGCCTGGGTACAAAGCCGAAGAACTGGAAGTGAAGTAGGCTAAACACTATTGCAGCCAGCCAGATGCTAAAGTGTGAATTGCGGAATTGCGAAAGAGAGCCTTGCAATGCTCCACGGAAGAGCATTTCCTCGCTGATGCCTGTGAGAACACCCATAAGGAGCACACAGCCAATCATTCCAAGAAAGGTGTTGCCTTTGAGGAAGCTGTCGGTTACAGCCTTTGCAGCATCTTCGGTAGCACGCATCCATTGCTCAATAGCAGATAGAGAGTCGGGGAGTGAAAGCTGTTCATTGAGATATACTATATAGTTCATTGCAGGCATTGAAATCGCAAGCAATAGAATCACAAACAGAATTTCACGCCAATGAGGTGCTATGTTGAGTTTCAAGAACGACATCGGCTTGGAAGTGATAAAGCGTGCTGTGATAAAGGCCGGAATTATGAACACTAGTAGGTCTTGAAGCACAATGGATATGGTGAGAAGGGGCTTTGTGCCAATTGAGAGAATGCCCGTGATTGCCGCAGTAATAATAGATGCAAAGACGAGTCCGAAGAAAAAACAGGACCAAAGTATAATCTGCCTGCTATTTAGAGAGTTGCGGTTAAGTAGGTCGTTATTTTTCATTTTTCATTATAGTTTTATGCAAA
>SAMEA3663015__coassemble_801_pt1 | contig 11070 bp, 11 predicted proteins | sample SAMEA3663015__metabat2_high_PE_024 | metagenome-assembled genome bin SAMEA3663015 (sample SAMEA3663015) | pig gut metagenome | biome: pig gut; feature: pig-associated habitat; material: faeces | place: France | collected 2012
CAGGCTCTCGCCCATTGACCAATATTCCTCACTGCTGCCTCCCGTAGGAGTTTGGTCCGTGTCTCAGTACCAATGTGGGGGACCTTCCTCTCAGAACCCCTACGCATCGTCGCCTTGGTGGGCCGTTACCCCGCCAACCAGCTAATGCGCCGCATGGCCATCCGCCACCCATAAATGTTTCCCCACCAGGGCATGCGCCCCTGTGGGCATACGGGGTATTAGTCGGCATTTCTACCGGTTATCCCCCTGTGGCGGGCAGGTTCCATACGTGTTACTCACCCGTGCGCCGGTCGCCGGCAGGCAAAGCAAGCTTCGCCCCCGCTGCCCCTCGACTTGCATGTGTTAGGCCTGTCGCTAGCGTTCATCCTGAGCCAGGATCAAACTCTCCGTTGTTGTTATCTTTTTCTTGTTTTTTTCTGTCTATAATAAGACCCCGAAAAAGCTCTCCACCGAAGCTCCGATACCCTTCCGCGGCTCAGCGACGCCCAAATCTATCGCTTTTATACCTGTGCAAAGAATCATTGTGACGTGGACTCGGTTACATTCTCTTGCGTGACGGCCGCCCCCGTAAGGACGCCGCACCTTCCTTGTCTCTCACTGTTCCTTGTCTATCGCAATCATTTCAATGAACTCATCTTCATGCAAACTCCGGGACTCGCATGCCCCGTTTTTCCCGTTTGCGGTTGCAAAGGTACTACAAAAAACCAATACCAACCAAATATTTCAGCAACTTTTTTTCAAGAATTTTTCAGAAAAATCCCCAAAACATCACATATCAGCCTTTTACCCCACAATTTTTTTATGCTCTACAACATATTTTCCCATCTCCCTCACTCAAACAAAGTCACACTGATATAATCCGCCCCATTTCTCATCATTTACTCCATTGTAAAAACAAAAAAGCCCCGACACTGAAAATGTCAAGGCTTTTCCTTTTATATATAAAGAGTGTTATTTCAGCTTTGAGATGATGGCAGCCGGAACAGCGGCACGATTCACATAGATGCCCATTGTCTTAGCAAGGAAGTAGGGCATCGACACATAGAAGTACCCGCCATAAATCTGGTTTGTATCCCATGAGTTTTTCACCTTGTAGTATTTATTGCCTTTTTGATCGACAGCCTTTCCCACAATCACCATTCCATGGTCGTCGGTTGTTTCCTGATTGTCGAACATCTCCTGGCGCAGCTCCTGGGTCACTTCGATTTCCTCAACCGGGCCTTTGATGTCGTATTGCATACGCTCTCGTTCGGAGTCGGAGACTTTCACCCAACGCGACAGCTCTGTACCGTCAAGGTCTTTTTCACCTTTCACTTTGGGCATAATAGCATAACCCTTGCGCCATTTGAAGCCTTTTTCGCTCACATCGGCAGCCCACGCCACCGAATAACCATTATCGAGGGCATTATCTACTATAGCCTGAAGCTCATCGAGCTTGACGTTCTCATAGGTTCCCCAGAGCCAGTTATCTGCCACTTCAAGGGCAAAAGGCTTGTAGAATGGGTGGTGTGTGAACGAAGTGAATGCCATATAGTCGTCGAGATTAAGTTTAAGCGACTGGGCATAGCTCTGAGCATTGTAAGTCTTACCATCTACCTTGAAAGTTTCAGGCAGTTTACCAAAATAGGCATCAAGAATACCTACATATCCTTCATACCATGCCGTAGAAAGCTTCTTGTTGGGCACACTCACGATAGCGTCGATATATGCACGAAGCACCTTAGCCAATTCCTTATGATTGTGCTTCTCCTCGCCATAGTTAAGTCCCGCATAAGCCTCCTCGGGCATAGCTCCATATCGGCTCATCACATATTCCACATCGAGCAAGCTTCCGCCCTCGGCAAATACGGTGGATCCATACATGCGCAAGAATTTGCGGGCTTTATCCTCGTAGCACTTGCGCACTACATACATCTCCGACAAATCAACTTCCTTTCCTGTAGCACGGAGTATTTCATTCTCAAAAAATGAATTACCCGAGAAGCACCAGCAAGTTCCCGATTTGTTCTGGTCTTTCACCGATGTGCATTTCACCAGTTTCACATCAGTAAATTTAAATCCGGTGCTATCGGGATCGACAACACCATCGTCAGCCGCCATCACAGGCAAGGCTACAGTTGCTAAACAGAATGCAAGTATTTTTTTCAACTTCATAGCTTTATATGATTAATAATTAAAAATTCACTCCTATTTGTGCGTGCAAAATTAATAAATAATTCACAAAAAGCACTACTTTTGCACATTAATAAATCATATAGCGATGAAATGGATAGAGATCAAGGGCAGCGTGGGCGAGCAGATGCTTCGCTACACACTTGCGCTATCGATGAATAAAGGAGGTGATGAAGTGGGCGTAACCGGAGCCAGCGAGAAGTTTCATGCCACTTTCCCGGCATTGCCGCGATTCCAGCAGAAACGAATCAGCCTTACCGACTGGATTAGCAGAGCATTTGGTAGCAACCAAAATGACTGCACCGATTGGCTCAGCTACAAGTATGCCGAAAGCCTCGGCAACAACATTCACAGCTATTTTTCCATCGCGCCTTCGCAAATCCCTGCCGATTTTGCCTCAATCATGCCTAAGTTGCAGTGTGATAATGTGGTAGCAGTGCACGTGGTTCACTCCGATAAGGGCTTATGCTCGTGCACACCCGACTACTATAACTGGGCTATTTCGGGCATGCAGCAATGGCTGGGCGACGTGCGATTTGTGGTACTGACCGACAACCTGAATCTCACGCGCCAATGGCTGAAACTCAACACCGGCGACGCAGAGTGGGTACAGCTTCCGCAACGCCAACACACACTCATCTTCCACCTTATGCAGCAAGCAGCTCATTGCATCACAAGCGGCACTATAGAGAGCTGGTGGGGCGCTTGGCTCAACAATAATCCCGACAAGATTGTTGTAGTACCAAAGAGCGATGCACACAGTCGTTTATCACCTCTTTATTGGACCATTGTCCCAATTACCTAAGATTAATATTTGCAGATTTCAATATGAATATGTAATTTTGCAATGATAATGAAGAACAAACATTTAATAAAAAAGACGTTTTATGAAAACATTGTTATGCTTAGTAATGAGTGGTGCTTTGTTGTTTGGCGCCACAGGATGTAATATGAACAACACAGGTAAAGGAGCAGCTATCGGTGCCGGAGGCGGTGCCGCAGTGGGTGCCGGTCTTGGAGCAATCTTCGGCGGCGGTAAAGGCGCAGCTATTGGAGCAGCCATAGGCACAGCTGTAGGTGCAGGCACAGGCGCAATCATCGGACGTAAGATGGACAAGCAGAAAGAACAACTCGCACAAATCGAGGGTGCCCAGGTTGAGACCGTTACCGACCAGAACAACCTCCAGGCAATCAAAGTCACTTTCGATGCAGGAATCCTTTTCAGCACCGGAAAGAGCAACCTCAGCAAAGCTTCGCAAGATGCTCTCAGCGAGTTTGCAACATCGCTCCTCGAAAACCCGCTCACCGACGTCACCATCAATGGCCACACCGACAACACCGGCTCCCGTGCCGTGAACGAGCGTCTCTCTAAAGAGCGTGCACAAGCAGTAGCCAACTTCCTCATCGGCAAGGGCGTTCCATCGAAGCGTCTCACCATCAACGGACTCGCCTACGATTGCCCGGTTGCATCTAACGAGACTGCCGAGGGTCGTGCCCAGAACCGTCGCGTAGAAATCTACATCTCTGCCAACGAGCAAATGGTGCGCGAAGCCGAAAACGGCACTTTGCAATAACACATCACTTAGCAAAACTATCACAGCGGCACTCAGCACAATCATTGCGCAGTGCCGCTCTTTTTTTGCGTTTTTATGTAGTTTAACTCTCAATTATTGCCATTATCGGGATTTTTGCATTATTTTTGCATAAGATAAATAAACCTTTCTATCGGCTAACAGTCAATTAAGGTGATATTTATTAAACTGCTGATTTTTATGAAAACAAAGACATTATCCATACTCTCTTTTCTCCTGTCGATAAGCATGATTGCTTCATCGTGCGACTTCCTGAGCAACACCGACAAGGGTTATGTAGCAGGAACCATAGGCGGAACAATTCTCGGCGCAGGGCTCGGGGCAGTTATTGGTGGCGATGATGGAGCCGACCTCGGCGCACACCTCGGCATGGCTATTGGCGGCGTAGCGGGTGCTGCCATTGGTGCTAACAAAGATGCAAAGCAAGCACAGAAAGCTTCAAAGGCAAAAGCTTCGGCAAAGGCAGCCAATTCTTCTACCGACTATGAAACATACTACGACAATTCCACCGGTCTCTATTACACCAAAGTGAGCCGCGACGACGCTATTCTGTTCAATCCCCGCAGCTGCGACCTAAACGGCAGCTCATGCAAAGAGATTCTGCGCATCGCAGCCGAGCTTCGCGACATTCCTTTTGCCGGAATTATGCTATATGGAAGCACCGACGACACCGAAAGCCGCGACTACAGCATGGAGCTATCGGAGGAACGTGCCGAAGTGGTACGCGACTATTTCCTGCAACTCGGTTTCGACTACAAGCTTGTCACCGCCGTAGGTCTTGGCAGCCAATATCCCATTGCCGACAACTCCACCCTCAGCGGTCGCGCCAGCAATCGCTGCGTGGAGGTTTATATCATCAACGCAAAGCAATAATCTTTAACTCACATAAAACGACTATTACTCTATGACGAAATCTATCATCAATCTCAATTTGCTGCTTGCCATGCTATTCACACTATGGTGCACCACACCATTGCAAGCCGCCGAGCAAGAAGAAAAACCAATGAAGTGGGTAAATGCCCTTGAACTGCGAATGATCAACAAAGGCTTCGACAACTCTCTCACGCCCTATACCCGAATCCCGAAGTATCTCAAAGACAGCGTGCGCCCCACCCTATGGGAACGCGCCCAGTGCTCAAGCGGAATAGGAATACGCTTTGCCTCTAACTCCAAGCGCATCGCCGTGCGCTACAATCTGCTCTGGAACACCCACATGGCACACATGGCAGATACCGGACTTAAAGGCACCGACCTATACCGCCTCAGCGACGATGGCGTGTGGCAATACGTCAATACCAACCGTCCCTCAAAGAGCGACTCCATTCAGCAGAAAGTGTATGTGGAGAATCTTGCCGGCGACACGCGCGAGTTTATGATTTATCTTCCGCTCTACGACGGCATCAACTGGCTCGAAGTAGGAGTAGATGAAGATGCCGAAATCGGGCTTCCGCGCATCGACAATCCCCGTGCAGCCAAGAAGGTTATTTTCTATGGCACCAGCATCTTGCAAGGTGGCTGTGCTTCTCGCACCGGTATGGTTGCTACAAGCATGATTCAGCGCGAGCTGAATTGTGAATGTGTTAATATCGGCATCAGCGGAGAAGGCAAGATGGACTTCTGCATGGCTCGGGCCATGGCACAGATACCCGATGTAACAGCCTACGTTATCGACCCGGTGCCTAATTGCACGAAAATGATGTGCGACACACTCACCTACAGCTTTGTGAAGATTCTGCGCACGCTTCGTCCCGAAGTGCCCATTGTGATAGTAGAGGGTCCGCTCTACCCCTACGCACGCTTCGATTCTTTCTTCGGCAAGTATCTCCCCGAGAAGAATGCAGCACTACGCAAGAATTATGAATTGCTGAAGCAGGAAAATCCGAAAAACCTGTATTACGTCACCAACGAAGACATCGACGGGCCCGACCACGAAGGCACCGTTGATGGCATTCACCTCACCGACCTCGGGTTCCGCCACTATGCCGATGCTCTTATCCCGGTGCTTCGCCCACTGGTGAAATAAAAACTTCAGGTAACCTCTACGAAATGAGATGCTTTGCCACGGTGCACTGCATCTCATTTTGATTTCTATCAAAATTTTGGTAATTTTGCAGCGTTTTTTTCACCAATCTACAACGCAACCAAAATGGGAGAATCGCAACAACTCAGAGAATTAAAGAGCCGTCACTACATTCAGGACTTAATCGAAGAGGGAGAGCACGAGCACCAGGATTTCAAGTTCCAAATCTCTGATGCACGCAAGATCGCCCGAAGCATCTCGGCTTTTGCCAACAACTCTGGCGGACATCTGCTCGTGGGGGTGAAAGACAACGGCCGCATTGCAGGTGTGCGCAGCGATGAAGAAATCTATATGATTGAGCAAGCCGCACAGATGTATTGCCGCCCACCCCAGAAGGTGCAATGCACCGTCTATCGCGTTGAAGGGAAATCGGTGCTGAAAGTGGATATTGCCCCTGCCGACACACTCCCCGTAATGGCTCAAGACGACGATTGCCGGTGGCGTGCCTACTATCGCGTTGCCGATGAGAATGTGGTGGCAAGTGCCCTGCATGTGAAGATATGGAAACACCGCAATGCCGCCTCGCCCACCGTTTTCACTATGACCGACAGCGAGCGCACACTCATTGCACATATCGAGAACGAAGGCGACGTAACGCTTCACGACTACTCCCGACTGGCTCATATCACACGAGCCACCGCTGAGCAGTCGGTTATCAATCTGTGCGCAGCCGGAATCCTCACGCTACGCTATCACGCCGGAGAGTGCTACATCACATCTGCGCCAAGCGAGCCTTCACATAGCTCACTATGAAATCAGCCACAGCATCTGCCGGAAGTTTCGACGAGTCGATCGACAAGTCGTAGCCTGCCGCATCGCCCCACACCTTGTCGGTGTAGAAATTATAGTAGCTTGCGCGGAGTTTATCCTTCTTCTCGGCAATTTCGCGAGCCTTCTCCGCCGAATTAATTCCTCGGCGGTTCATGATGCGCAAAATGCGGTCTTCAATCGACGAATGAATGAATATGCTTATCAGCCCCGGGTGGTTGCGCAGCACATAGTCGGCACTACGCCCCACTATAAGGCACGATGAGTTCTGAGCCAGTGTCTTCATCACATTGCTCTGCGCAGCATAAATCTTCTCATCAGAGATTGGCGAACTCCCCAGCAAATACGAACCGGTATTGAACCCCAAATTAAACGACCATATATTTGAGAAAAACGACGGAGTGCGCTCATCGGCCGCCTCAAACACCTCCGGTTTCACCCCCGATGCCTTCGACGACTCCATCAGCAGCTCCTTGTCGTAGTATTTGATGCCAAGGGCATCGGCCACAAGGCGACCTATCTCGCGCCCGCCACTGCCATATTGGCGACCAATCGTTATCACGTAATTCACTTTTGGCGTTTCCATATCTGTTGTTTTTTTGATGTTTTCCTAAAAATCTCCTCAAATATAGCAAAGATTGTCGGTAACAGCAACAATGTATGGATAAAAAATCGTATCTTTGCCGAGTATTTTTTTGAAGCACATTTTCATTCACATAAATTAATGATTAAGATGAACGAAGATTTGAAGAAGAAACTCAGCAGAGATCCCAACGGTCTGCTCACCTATGAGTATATTGCCAACAACATCGACTCTATCGACGACATAATGCCTCAACTCGTAGATAACATGATTATGGTGGATCCCAAAGGTCAGTTTGTGGCAAGCACGGCACGATACCTTCATGCTATCGACCCCGTGAAGTACGCCTCGGCTATCGACACCCTGGTGAAGGCTGCCATCGACAAAGACCGCGAGCACGCATATCTCCCCGACCTGATTATGGCTCTCTGGGGCCCCGACTATCAGAAGAATGCCGCCGAAATCAGCGCTCGCGACGACAATTTCCGCCGCATATATAAGCGTCTTTACCCTGCTATGGGAATCTAAATAAGTTGCAATTATGAAAAAAATTGTTTTCAGCGTGATGCTTGCCGTTCTTGCTGCTGCATCGTGCGCTATGACCGGACAAAAGGCCGGCTCTGAATCTTCCGATAACAAAAAACAAGACTCTATTATGACTACTTCAATCACCTACGGCTGCACCCGTGTGCTCATCAACACATCTCTCGGCAACATAGAGATTGCCCTCTACAACAACACACCCAAGCATCGCGACAACTTCCTCAAGCTCGTGCGCGACGGATACTACAATGGCGTGCTGTTTCACCGTGTAATCAAGGATTTCATGATTCAGACGGGCGACCCCAAGTCGAAAAATGCAGCTCCGGGCGATATGCTCGGTGCCGGAGACCCGGGCTACACCATCGAGGCTGAAATAGTCTATCCCGAATATTTCCACAAGCGTGGTGCTCTTGCTGCTGCACGCACCGGCGACAACGTAAACCCAGAGCGCCGCTCATCAGGCTCTCAGTTCTATATCGTCACAGGACGCAAATATGCTCCCGAAATGATGGCTCAAATGGAGCATCGCATGAACGACCAGAAGCGACAGCAGGTGTTTGAGTCGCTTGTGGCTCCTCGCCGCAAGGAGGTGATGAAGATGCGCATGGCTGGCGACACCGCCGGTCTCGACAAGCTACAAGCCGAACTTATCGAGCTTACAGAGCAGGAAGTAGCAAAGAACCCGGTGAAATTCACCGATGCTCAGATAAATGCCTACACCACTGTGGGTGGTGCACCTCATCTCGATGGTCAATACACCGTATTCGGTGAAGTTACCGGCGGAATGGACGTGGTTGATAAAATCGAATGTGTTGAGACCGGCCGTGCCGACCGCCCCGTCACCGATGTAAAGGTCATTTCAATGAAGATTGTAGAGTGATTGAGATCAACCGACATACACTCAGCAACGGACTTCGTCTGCTGCACTACCACGATGCTTCCACGCAAATGGTGGCCGTGAATGTGCTTTACGATGTGGGTGCCCGCGATGAAGTCCCGGGCCACACAGGCTTGGCACACCTTTTCGAGCACCTTATGTTTGGCGGCTCTGAGCATATCCCCGATTTCGACACTCCGCTACAGATGGCTGGTGGTGAAAGCAATGCCTGGACGAGCGACGACGTAACCAACTTCTACGACATCGTCCCGGCGCACAACGTTGAGACTGCTTTTTGGCTCGAAAGCGACCGCATGAATGCCCTCGCCCTCACACAGCGCAGCCTTGATGCCCAGAAGAGCGTTGTCATTGAGGAATTCAAGCAGCGGTGTCTCAACGTACCCTACGGCGACGTGTCGCACCTCGTACGCCCGGTGGCTTTCACCAAGCACCCCTACCGTTGGCCTGTGATTGGCGAAAAGATTGCCGACATCGAAGGCGTCACACTCGACGTTGCCCGCCAATTTTTCCATGGGCACTACGCACCTAACAATGCAATTCTCTGCGTGGCGGGTAACATATCTTTCGACAGCGCCGTTCAGCTCACCGAGAAGTGGTTCAACCACATTCCACGCCGGGCAATTATTCCCCGCAACCTGCCCGTAGAACCGCAACAAGCTGAGCCCCGCTTTATCTCGCACCACGCCGATACTCCGCAAGATCTTATCGTGAAGGCTTATCACATGTGCAACCGTCGGCACCCCGACTATCACGCAAGCGACATCATCAGCGACATCCTTGCCAATGGCAACTCGGCTCGTTTCTTCACGAACGTGCTCCTGAAAACCAACCTTTTTTCCGACCTCGACGCATCAATCTGGGGCTCAATCGACCCTGGAATGATGGTGATTAAAGGCAGATTGCTGCCGGGAGTTGCCTTCGACGATGCCAATAGCGTGATCGATACTGAGCTTCAGCGTCTTGTCACAGAGGGCGTAAGCCAGTATGAGGTCGATAAGTTCGTCAATAAATTCGAGTCGAAAGAGTGCTTTGAGAACGTAAGCTATGCCGAGATGGCATCAAAGCTATGCTATCACGAACTGATTGGCTCGGCTGACGACATCAACTCCGAGCTCGCCCGCTACCGCCGTCTCACCGCAGCCGACATCAACCGCGTAGCCCGCACCATTTTCGCCCCCGAAAACGAAACACTATTATATTACGGCCCTTCGGCAAAATAGCAAGCAAGTTTCGCTGGTATTACGCTTTAGTTTCACAGCGAAACAATAAATCTTTCTTTCCGTCAATATTAGCAACACGCCATTGATATTGTAAAATTTAACTTTGAATAATGGATAAAATTTAGTATCTTCGCGTGATAATTGTGAAGATATTCCTCTATGGTATTTCGTCGAGAGGATAAACCCAATTAACTCTAACAGCAAAATTTTTTATTTTAATTGATAAAATTATTATGGCTAAAGAAAAGAAATTCATGACGTGCGATGGTAATCAGGCTGCTGCCCATGTGAGCTATATGTTCACCGAAGTGGCTGCTATCTATCCTATTACCCCGTCGTCCACAATGGCTGAACACGTAGATGAGTGGGCTGCCGCCGGAAGAAAAAACATCTTTGGAGAGACAGTTCTGGTTCAGGAAATGCAATCTGAGGGTGGTGCTGCAGGTGCTGTTCACGGTTCGCTCCAAGCAGGAGCACTCACCACTACCTACACTGCTTCTCAGGGCTTGCTTCTCATGATTCCTAACATGTACAAGATTGCCGGAGAATTACTGCCTTGTGTATTCCACGTTTCAGCTCGTACACTTGCTTCTCATGCTCTCTGCATCTTCGGTGACCACCAAGATGTGATGTCAACCCGCCAGACTGGCTTCGCCATGCTCTGCGAAGGCTCTGTTCAGGAGGTTATGGATCTTGCAGGTGTTGCTCACCTCTCAACCATCAAGTCAAAGGTGCCGTTTGTTAACTTCTTCGACGGTTTCCGCACTTCTCACGAAATTCAGAAAATCGAAGCTATCGATCAGGAGGATTTAGCTGCGCTCATCGACCAGGACGCTCTCAGCGACTTCCGAAAGCGTGCTCTCAGCCCCGAGAATCCTTCAACTCGCGGTACTGCCGAGAACCCCGATGTGTTCTTCCAGCACCGTGAATCGAGCAACGAATACTATAATGCCGTTCCGGCTATCGTAGAGGACTACATGAACAAGGTTGCCGAAATCACCGGTCGCCAGTATCACCTCTTCGACTACTACGGAGCTGCCGATGCTGAGCGCGTAATCATCGCTATGGGCTCAGTTACTGAGGCTATCCGCGAAACTATCGACCACCTCACTGCCCAAGGCGAAAAGGTTGGTTTGGTTTCGGTTCACCTCTACCGTCCATTCTCGGCTAAGCACTTCCTCGCTGCAGTGCCTGCCACTGCCAAGCGCATCGCT
>SAMEA3663015__coassemble_836_pt1 | contig 10744 bp, 9 predicted proteins | sample SAMEA3663015__metabat2_high_PE_024 | metagenome-assembled genome bin SAMEA3663015 (sample SAMEA3663015) | pig gut metagenome | biome: pig gut; feature: pig-associated habitat; material: faeces | place: France | collected 2012
GGGGACACAAGGATTTTCAGTCCTTTGCTCTACCAACTGAGCTATGGCACCATTGTTGCTGTTTTGCGAGTGCAAAGGTAGTGCGAATTTTTGAAACCACCAAATTTTCGAACAAAAAAATTTCACTTTTTTGTATTTTCTTCAATTTTCCTCAATTTTGGGTGCTTATTGCCCTCTTGAATTGCAATTTTTGGCGCTTCCTCCCAATAAAAAAGCACTTACTCCGAATTGTTCTCACAGATTTTTTGTAACTTTACAATTAGGTTCAGCACATTTGTTTATGCCCGGCTTCAGGATTGAGGCTTGCTGAACTGAAATATTGTCAATTTTAAAAATATTTTGTCACTATGGAAACAAAGAAGAAGATTGTGATTTCTACCGGTGCCGGTATGAGTGCCGAGAGTGGTATGGCTACTTATCGCGATGCCGGTGGTTTGTGGGACAACTATCCTGTGATGCAGGTGGCAAGTGCCGACGGCTTCCGCCGCGATCCTGCCCTCATTCACAGTTTTTACAGCAATCTTCGCCGCAAGCTGGTGGGTATTCAGCCTAATGCCGCCCATTATGGGCTGAAGGATCTTGAACAGTATTTCGATGTGAAAATCATCACCCAGAATGTAGATGACCTTCATGAGCGTGCCGGAAGCACGAGTGTGCTGCATCTTCATGGCGAGCTGATGAAGGTGCGCTCCATGACTCACCCCGAGCGTGTGTATGACCTCACCGGCGGCGATCTTGAGACTTCGCTCGCCACACGCGACCCGTATGGCGACCCAGTTCGCCCTCACATCGTTTTCTTCCAGGAAGATGTGCCTAATTTCTCGCCGGCAGTAGATCTGGTGGCTGAAGCCGATGTGTTTGTGGTTATCGGTACGTCGCTGGTGGTGTATCCGGCTGCGGCTCTCATCAACTATGTGCGCCGCGGTGTGCCAATCTACTACATCGACCCGCGCCCGGCGGCAGTGCCTCAGGGTGTGCACGTCATTGCCGAGAAAGCCACGGTGGGCGTGCCAATCCTCACCAAGCTCTTGCTGCAATCGTGTGAATAAAGGCTTTTTGGTGCGTATTTCGTAAATTTACCAACATTTTTTGTCCTTTTTGCCATATCAACTTGGGAAATAGGTGGAAAATCACTAACTTTGCACGAAATATACGTAAAACAACGCTTAAATATAATATACCCAAACTGCTTAGATGAAAGTAAAAATTCACCGCGAAGGTCTCAACATATTATTGGCATTGCTCGTAGTGTTGCTTGCAATCAATGTTCCGCTCTATCTCTGCCTTGAGAATAGGGTGGTGCCAATAGTCACTATATCCATCTCCACGATTTTCTACCTCTTGGTAGTGAATTTCTTCCGCAGCCCGCGTCGTCACTTCAAGGGTGACCCCGAGAATGCTGTGGTGGCATCGGTCGATGGTAAGGTGGTGGCACTTGAGGAGGTGTACGAAGACGAATATCTGCATCGCAATGTGATACAGCTTTCAATCTTTATGACGGTTTTCAATGTGCATGCCAACTGGACCCCGGTAGCCGGAGTGGTGAAGTATGTGAAGCACCATTCGGGTCGCTTCCTTGCAGCTTATCTGCCTAAGTCGAGCACCGAAAACGAGCGTTCTACCATCGTGATAGAGACAGCCGACGGCACCGAGATTCTTATGCGCCAGATTGCCGGAGCTATCGCACGCCGCATCGTCACCTATCCCGAAGCCGGTGAGCAGGTGTGCATCGATGAGCACATAGGCTTCATCAAGTTTGGCTCGCGTGTGGATATCTACTTGCCTCTCGATACTGAAATACTCGTGAAACTTGGCGACATCACCACCGGTGGCATCACACAAGTGGCACGCCTCAAAAAACAAAAATAATGAAACTCTTCACTGCAATTCGCAACAACATACCCAACAGCATCACTTGCCTTAATCTCGTGTCGGGCGCACTTGCTTGCATCTATGCCCTGCGCGGCAGCGAGGATTTCGGCGGAATTAGTGGATACCAGATTTCATTCATCATGATTGCCGCCGCAGCAGTGTTCGACTTCTGCGATGGCCTTGTAGCTCGATTGCTTCACGCTGTTTCGGCTATCGGCAAGGAGCTTGACTCGCTTTGCGATGCCGTGAGCTTCGGTCTTGCTCCTGCATTGCTCGTGTATAATTTCATGGCTACGATGAACCCCGGCGGCTGGCTGCACTATGTGACTCTCGCCATTGCCGTGTGTGGCGTGCTTAGGCTGGCACGCTTCAATGTAGATGCCACGCAGGCTACTTCGTTCCTCGGAATGCCTATTCCTGCCAATGCCATTTTCTGGATAGGCTATTGCAATATGCTCTATTCTCACCCCGAGAATTATTCTGTCGGGCTCGACGAATATCTGCTTGCTGCCCTTGTGATAGCAATCTCGCTGAGCATGGTGTGCACGCTGCGAATGTTCTCATTCAAATTCAAGAACTTTGCCTTTGCCGCCAACTGGCACCGCTACCTCCTCATCGTGGCAGCCATAGTGCTTGTGGCTGTGCAGGGCATGACAGGGCTGGCAAGCACCATTGCCTTCTACATTGTGCTCTCCATCTTCACACACAGCCGTACCAAGCGCGAGGGTTGATAGGTGTGTGCGTGGACACTCTGCGTCACTAAGGTCGTTTGGCACGCTATTTGCAGTGATTGATTCAGAAAAGTAACTGAAACATTCTTTCTGACACACGAAACATGGAACTACTAATTCTCATCTTGCTCTTCATCATTCTCTATCCGCTTTTGCGTGTAGCATTCAGCATCTGGAGGCAAGTTCACCACATAAAGAAGCAATTCAGCGACATTCGCGAGCAATTCGATGAGGCCCGCAACTCCCAATATCGCAACACCTACTACGACGATGATGATGACGACGACGACTCGCGCTCGCGCCGCACACAGTATGTGCAAAGCATGGGCGAATACGTGGATTACGAGGAAATCGTGGAAGAGCGTAACACTATAGCCTACGACCCCGACATTCCCGTAGAGCCGCAAATCACCGATGCACACTATGAAGAAATCGACTAAAACAGCCCCGTACGCATCTCCGACAAATTAACTAAAATTTAATTACAACAATCGTGCAAAAACAGTATGTTTTGCAAAAAATGTGCAAATGATATTAATCAAGCACAAATTATGACTTGATCGTATTGTTTGTTTCGCGATCTGATATATATTTGTGATTAAATCAATCGCTTGACAGTGGTTTGTTAAAAAATCATATCATTTTGAAAGTAACAACTATGCTTACTCTTTTACGTTGTAATCTACTTTTAGTGGTGTCGTGTTTCCTCGCTTTGCCCGCAACGTCGCAGGTGAAGAGGGTGAATAATTGCAACCCAATGTCGAGAACCCAGGCTCCATACGGTGAGGTTGTCTATGAATACGACTACGTAGATGTGCAACCCCAGTTCCCGGGTGGCGACTGCGCCCTCACCAATTTCATCAATAGCACACGCGAATATCCCTACGAGGCATACAAAAAGAAAATCCAGGGCCGCGTGCTTTGCAGCTTCATCGTCAATCCCGACGGCACGGTGAGCCACATATCGGTGGTGCGTGGCGTGGATAGCGAGCTGAATCGCGAGGCAGTGCGTGTGATTAGCGAGATGCCTAAGTGGCATGCCGGGAAGCACAGCGGAAACAATGTGGCAGTGCGTTGTTTCCTTCCCATCGCCTTTAGGCTGTGACAGATAGCAAGAACGAATAATTGAATAACTTTTTCATAAGTAGCAGAAAAGCGTGTCCTGGTGCGGGCACGCTTTTTTGGTATGCCGGTTTGAGTACACTTTTTGGGGTATGCAATTACGCATGATGCTGCAATTTCGGCTTAGGGGTGCAATCACAGTCTCCTCAGATGAGCAACAATGCCGGCGGCAGCCACTGCGGCACAGTCGTTATCGCCCAATCGGACATTCATCTCGGCGTAGCCTTGCAGCATCGTGCGACGTGCATCAGAGTCGGGCAACAAGGCACGAAGCTCGGCAGCCACATTATCCACCGAGCAGTGGTGCATGAGCAGTTCTTTCACCACCGGAGCATCAACAATGAGGTTGGGCAGCGACACAAAGCGCACCTTCAGCAGCATCTTGTAGAAATCATATAGAATCTTGCTTCCGCCCATGCGGTAGCACACCACCTGTGGAGTGCCAATCACCGCAGTTTCGAGCGTAGCCGTGCCCGAAGTCACAAGTGCCACCCTCGCATGGCTCACAAGCTCCATGGTGCGACCTGCAACAAGCCGATAATCGGTGCGGCAGCCGCTCTCCTGAAGCACACGGCGGTAGAGCGATGCATCGATGCTCGGTGCTGCGGCAATCACCGGCTGCACTCCGCCCACCGCTTCACAGGCGCGAATCATCACGGGCAGATTGTCGGCAATCTCCTTGCGGCGCGAACCCGGCACCACTGCCACTATCGGCAGTTCTCGGCATTTCGCATCGGTAGCGGGTTTTGTGGCAAGTCCTATAGAGGTGCGGAAATCAGCCTCGGTAGCAAAGTGCTTGCGGGCCTCAGCAACCTCCATCACTGTGGGATTCCCCGCATATTCCACGCGATATTGGTGCCGCTCCTCGAAGAAGCGCGGCTCAAATGGCAGAATCGAATAAAGTTCGGTGATGTAGCGCTTAATCTGCTTCACACGGTGCTCCTTCCATGCCCACACCTTAGGAGAGATGAAATAGAATGCCTTTATGCCCTTGCCATAGGCATATTTTGCCACTTTAAGGTTGAACGACGGATAATCCACCAGCACCACAGCATCGGGCTGCCACTCATCGATGCAGTGGCGGGCAGTGCGCATAAAGCCCAGAATCTCGCGCAAGTGTCGAGCCACTTCCACAAAACCCATATAAGCCATGTCGCGGTAGTGTATCACCGGTGCACATCCTGTAGCCTCAGCCATCAGGTCGCCACCGAAGAAACGAAACTCAGCCTGTGCATCACACCGGCGCAAAGCCCCAATCAGCCGGGCAGCATGAATATCGCCCGAAGCCTCTCCTGCAATCACAAAATACTTCATATTGTGCGAAATGCTTTTTTATATCGTTAAAAAAGGGCGTGCCACACTCGCAGTGCCGCACACCCTTGGTGTTATCATTCAGGTGAATGTGTTATTGGCGGCCTTTGCCGTTGTTTTTGCGGCGGTTCTGCTCCTCGAGCATTGCACGCTGCTGGCGTTGCATCTCTTCCATGCGAGCCATGAAACCGCTCTTTTTCTTGGGCTTCTTGGCATTCTCAGCCATCTGCGCACGCATCTTCTCTTCGCTCACGAGGCGACGGTAGCCATAGTTCTGCATGATGGTGAAGAGGAGCGAGAGGAAGTAGTAGTAGCTCAAGCCGGCTGCGTAGTTGTTGAAGAACACAAGGAACATTATCGGCATGAGATACATCATCCACTTCATTCCCGGCATAGAATCGTTGCTTGCCTGCGATTGCATGGTGATGCGCGTGTACATGATGTTGGTCACGGTCATGAGTAGGCAGAAGAGACTTATGTGGTTGCCGAAGTAGTTGGTGATGAACGGAATATGCACGTCCCACGAGAAGATTGCATCGGGGGCAGAGAGGTCGTGAACCCACAGGAACGACTCACCGCGCAGGTCGATGCACGAGGGGAAGAATGAGAACACCGCAAAGAGGAACGGCATCTGCAGAAGCATGGGCAGACAGCCGCTGAAGGGGCTTGCGCCTGCGAGGCTGTAGAGTGCCATTGTCTTCTGCTGGCGTGTCATTGCATTGTCTCTTCCGGGATATTTCTCGTTGATAGCCTTGATGTCGGGGGCAAGGAAGCGCATCTTTGCCTGCGACATATAGGTCTTGTGCATCAGCGGCCACAGGGCGAGCTTGATGATGAGCGTCATTATGAGGATTACGAGTCCGTAGTTGGGTATAAATCCACCGAGGAAGTCGAAAATCGGGATAATGATGCAGGTGTTAATCCAGCGGAAGATGGGCCAGCCAAGCGGAATGAGCTTGGTCAGCTCAAGGTCTTCGTCGGTCTCGATCATGTCGTCGTAGTCGGAGAGAAGCGGATAGCGGTTAGGGCCGAAGAAGAAGTTGAACGATGCCGGGGTAGCGTTGGTCGAGTTGTAGTCGAGTGACGAGGTCACTTCCAGGTTCTTCAGGAAGTTTTCGTAGTCGGGCGAGTTTTTCTCTATTACCTCGCTGTGCATGTTTGCGCCGTTGAACGAGCCGCGGGCGATGAGCACGCTCGAGAAGAACTGGTTCTTGAAGCTTATCCACTTGAGGCGGTCGGTCATTTCCTTGTCTTTGTTGCTGCTCTCGCTTAGATATTCCACATCGCCGCCGGCATACTTGAAGTAGATTGCCGAGTTGCGCTCCTCAAACATCTTTCCGGCTTCGTGGCGGCTCATTTTCTGGCTCCATGCGAAGTCCATGTTGGTGATGTTGGTGGGGATAATGCGATCCATATTTTCCTGGAGCACATCCATTTGCACGTCGTAGTGGTCGGGGCGCAGGGTGTATTTGATTCCCCACTTGCTGCCGCCGCCAAGGTCGAGCTGCATCAGCACGGTGGAGTCGTTGAGCACCACGGGAGTGAAATAGAAGTCGCGGGTATCGAAGCGCTGCGAGTTGGTGTTGAGCACGAAGCTGTAGCTGTTGGTCGAAGCGTCAAACAGCTCCACCTGGTCGGCGTTGTAGGCAGTGTATTGCTTGAGTGTAGCTTTCACAATGGCACCGCCACGCGAAGCGATATCCACTTTCAGGAGGTCGTTTTGTAGCGACACGGTAGTGTCGGTGCCAGCCATGTAGCGGGCAAAGTTTCCGTTGCGCACAAAGTCGAGAGCGGCACTCTTGAGCGCAGCCACGGCGCGATTGTGCAGCACGGGGTTGTCGCTGTCCTTCTTCAGGGCTTCAGCCACATTGACCACGCCACCTCCGGCGATGGAGAGTGAGCCCGAGAGCTTGTCGCCACGCAGCACGAGGTCGGCAGTGGCGTTCTTCAGGTTATAGGTCTTTTCACCCACGGTGTCGCCGAGCAGCGAGCCGTAGGCGCGTATGGTCTGCTTCAGAGCAGCCACTTCGTTGTCGGCAAGGCTATCTACGTTGGCTGTAGTCAAAGCCTCGGTAGCCTTAGCCTTGGCGGCTTCAGCCTCCACTCGCTGAGCTTCGCGCTGGCGGGCGATTTCCTCTTGCGAGGGTTGATTGAGCCACATGAAACCGAAAATCACCGCTCCCATGAGCAACATTCCGGTAATCGTGTTTTTGTCCATTCTTTTTCTGTAATTAGTTGTTTATCAAATAAATTTCTTTGTTCGTTCAGCTAATATGCATTATTTCTTGTTCTCGATTGCGGCACGAATGAAATCCATGAAGAGCGGATTGGGATTGAGCACCGTGCTGCTATACTCGGGGTGATATTGTGTTCCCACAAACCACTTCTTGCCTTCAAGCTCCACCACTTCCACAAGGTGAGTCTCGGGATTCTCGCCCACGCACTTCATGCCGGCACGCTCAAACTGCTCGCGGTAGTCGTTGTTGAACTCAAAGCGGTGGCGGTGACGCTCCTCAACCACGGTAGTGCCATATGCCTTAGCCGGTGTTGATCCTGCCACGAGCTTGCAGCTGTAGGCTCCAAGTCGCATGGTTCCGCCCATGTTTGATATGCTCTTCTGCTCCTCCATAAGGTCGATCACGTTGTAGGGCGTCTTTGTATCCATCTCGGTGCTGTTGGCTTCGGCAAGTCCGAGGACGTTGCGGGCAAATTCTATCACCATGCATTGCATTCCGAGGCAGATGCCGAAGGTGGGCACATCGTGCTCACGGCACCACTTGAGTGCCACAAACTTGCCCTCGATGCCGCGCTGTCCGAAGCCCGGAGCAATAATCACGCCGTCCATCTCGCCGAGCTGTTCTTCCACGTTGCCGTCGTTGAGTTTCTCCGAGCTGATGTAGCGCAGGTCGAGCTTGTGGTCGTGGTAGGTTGCTGCCTGGAAGAGCGACTCGTTGATCGATTTGTAGGCATCTTGCAGCTCCACATACTTGCCCACCAAGCCTATTTTCACCACTTCCTTGGCACCGTGCAGATGCTCGAGGAACTTGTTCCACTTGCTCATATCGGGCTCGCCGGTGAATGGTGTGTTGGTCTTGCGCAGTACTATCTCGTCGAGATGTTGGCGGTGCATCGTCAGAGGTACCTCATATATTGTAGGAACGTCGATTGATTGTATTACGGCATCTACCGACACGTTGCAGAACAGTGCCACCTTTCGCAGAATCGATGCGGGAATTTCCTTCTCGGTGCGGAGCACGAGGATGTCGGGCTGGATACCCACCTCCTGAAGCTGCTTCACCGAGTGCTGTGTAGGCTTCGTCTTCAGCTCTTTTGCAGCCTTGATGAAAGGCACGTAGGTGAGGTGAACGCAGATGCAGTTCTGTCCAAGCTCCCAGCGAAGCTGGCGCACTGCCTCGAGGAATGGAAGCGACTCGATGTCGCCCACGGTTCCTCCAATCTCAGTGATAACGAAGTCGTATTTGCCGGTGTTACCGAGGAGCTTCACATTGCGCTTGATTTCGTCGGTGATGTGCGGGATAATCTGCACCGTCTTGCCCAGATAGTCGCCACGGCGCTCCTTGTCGATAACGCTCTGGTAGATACGTCCGGTGGTGATGTTGTTGGCACGCGAGGTGTGAATGTTGGTGAAGCGCTCGTAGTGTCCGAGGTCGAGGTCAGCCTCGTGTCCGTCGGCGGTTACATAGCATTCGCCATGTTCATAGGGGTTAAGGGTGCCCGGGTCGATATTGATGTAGGGGTCAAACTTTTGAATCGTCACTTTATAGCCGCGCGAAAGCAACAATCGCGCCAACGACGACGAAATGATACCCTTGCCAAGGGACGAAACCACTCCGCCGGTCACAAAAATATACTTAGTCTCCACCTTAAAAAAGTTTTTAGTTACAATTTTAAACTGCAAAGGTAGATAAAATCCACGATATTTCACACCCTAAGCCCCAAGAAAATAAGCCACCTCCCTCGGTTTTTTCAGATTTTTTGCGAATCAGTCGTTCACACGCGTTTGGCAACCAAAAGTATCGGAAAAAATTTTAATGCATCTTTGATTTTTGAGAATATGAATCTATGCAAATTTTAGTGTCGTAGTTTATGAAATTTTAGTGTTGTAGGCTGAATTTGCACAGAAATGGTGCTTACAAGGCATTTTCGCTGTAGTTGCCTCTAATCACATGGCTGCTTTCCGCGAAAATGCAGGAGTTCGGAATGACGGTTTATGCGATTGTGCTGAAAACGTCGATAGTGTTCGTTCCGTAGGCTTTGTGCGATTGAAGTGACACTGATTCGGCAGGGAGTGTGGGGGCTTTGATGCCGCTGCCGAGGGTGATAGGAGCGGTTTCGATGCGCACTTCGTCGTACAGACGGGCATCGATAAAGCTCTGGAGCACAGTAGATCCACCCTCCACCATAAGCGACGTTATGCCACGGTGATAGAGGTCGGCAAGCACAGCGTTGAGGTCGGTGGAGTATATTAGCGTGGGCAGTCCGTCGGTGAGAAGTCTGGCATCGGGCGAAATTGGTGTGTGCCTGGCGAGCACCACGCGCAGCGGCTGGCGGCGTACACTCCAGCCTCGCACAGTGAGCGACGGATTGTCGAGAGCGACGGTGTTGGCTCCCACCAAGATGGCATCAACCATAGCCCGCTCGCGATGCATAAGCATAGTGGTGAGCGGTGTGGAAAATTTCACCGGCTTGCCCACCGTGAGAGTGTCGGTACTGTTCCCGGCGATTGGGTCGTTTTCGCACAATCCGGCTGGGGCAGTGCCTTTGCAGCTCCCGGCTGGGGTGGCAGGGCTGAAATTACCGGCACGAGTGGCATCGATGAAGCCATCGGCACTTTGCGCCCACTTCAGAAGCACCCAAGGGCGACATTTGCTGTGTGCGGTGAAGAAACGGCGGTTGATGTGGCGGCACTCCTCCTCGAGCACACCTTCGGTTACCTCAATTCCGGCATCGCGGAGCATGGCAATGCCACGACCGCTCACCTGAGGGAAAGGGTCGCGCACGCCTACTACCACTCTGCCAAATCCGCACTCAATGAGCAACATGGCGCAAGGTGGCGTCTTGCCATAGTGAGAACACGGTTCGAGTGTCACATAGATTGTAGCGCCGCGCAGCAGCGAGCGGTCGGGCACCGAAGCCACAGCGTTCACTTCGGCATGACCCTCGCCGTAGCAGCGGTGAAAGCCCTCGCCGATAATCTTGCCATCAGCCACAATCACTGCCCCCACCATAGGGTTGGGCGACACATTGCCGGCACCGAGTGCCGCGAGTTGCAGCGCGCGCCTCATATATCGTTCGTCGTCGGTAATACTCATATCAAAAATATATGTTTTCGTGCTCTCTGCCGCGGTGTAAGGCTGAGAGTTCCGGTTTCTGACGGCAAAGTTACGATAAACGAGTGGAAAAACAAACAGTTTTTTTGAGCGAAAAATTTGGAATATGAGAAAAAATGCCTAACTTTGCAATCGCTTTGCGCATGTGGCGTAATTGGTAGCCGCGCTAGACTTAGGATCTAGTTCCTGACGGAGTGGGGGTTCGAGTCCCTTCATGCGCACACAAGAGGAAGATTAGCACGCTTAGAGCTATCTTCCTCTTTGTTTTTTGTCAACCACTTGTCAACTGAATCCCGAAGAAAGGCGGGACAAGACAAATAGAAAAACTGCCAATTATAACAGGAGACAATCCTTTTT
>SAMEA3663015__coassemble_903_pt1 | contig 10240 bp, 8 predicted proteins | sample SAMEA3663015__metabat2_high_PE_024 | metagenome-assembled genome bin SAMEA3663015 (sample SAMEA3663015) | pig gut metagenome | biome: pig gut; feature: pig-associated habitat; material: faeces | place: France | collected 2012
CATTGCTTCACATCACACTGTGCCTCAATGGCATCTTCTATCTCATCGGGCAGAGTGCTGAAGAAGTCGATTCCCGTAGCCTCCTCCACCTCATCTACACTCACGGCATGGTCTTCGAGCTTGCCTGTGGCGCGTGCATTGTCGTAGATAAAGGCAATGGCACGCATGGGTGAAGTGTGCGATGCCATCACTATCTTGAAGAAGCGTGGCGGCACAGCCACCTTCGAGTCGCCAATGGTAGGCATTGAGTCACCAAGAATGGGTCCCGTGGCCACAATCAGCACACTGTCGCGCTTTGCCCACTCGCGCACACGCCCCTCAAGCATGTTCCACGCACCGGTATTGAGAGCCTTCACCTGCGGGCAGATATTGGTCATATAGAACGACTCGCGCATTGCCTCCTCGTCCCACTTCATGTCGCCGGCGGGAACCATGTGTCCGCGGTCATATCCCGAGTAGCTGTAGTCCCAGGGATTGGCGCACCCCTTCACACGCTCATCGGTGAGAAAATTCTTATATCGTTGCTGCACGCCATCAGTCTCAGCACCCGTAAGCTCATAAATTACCACATTCGGAATGTGCAACTCACTATTGAAATAAGCCGTATATCCCTTGTAGGAGCATCTCACCGAAGGCACCCCATCGGGCAGCACCACTTGCATCAGCTGCTCACGGCTCACAGCAGCAGCCTGAGCGGCATTTTCGGCAGCGTTTGTTGCGCTGATAAAGCGCACAATGAAGTAGAGAATTACCACCACCGTCAGCAGCCATGCGCTACCTATAAGCTTGTTCCGCAGCGAACGCAGTGCATCACCGCCCTGCTTCGTCTTTCCTCTTCTGCTTGAATTACGTCGTGCCATAAAAAATAATCTCCTTTCAGCCCACAAAATTACAAAAAATCCCCCTACGCTGCAACCCCACCCAAGATTACACGCCGTCAGCCACCACCACTTTCCATTGTCTTTACACGCCCATTGCATCAGTGCTTTGTGCCATACCGTTGCCTCCAGCGCTTTCATGCGATGCCACATTGACCGTGACATAGCACCGTTATTTCGGCACAGGCAAGAAATTTGTGGCGTGAATTTTTGCTGATTGGCTGCTTTTTTGTTACTTTTGGCATATAATTAATTTACCGTGACTAAACGTTCAGATTATGAGAAGAATAAAAGGCGTTTTCAAATATTTGGCAGCCGTGGGGCTACTTGCAGTTGCAGGGTGTCGCGAGCAGAAAGGAATGAGTGACGATGTGATTTCACAGAACGACGCCTATACCGTCACCACCGACAGTGTGGTGCAAGGTAAATGGGTGGCTGTTGCCAAAAGTCCGCTTTATATTGAGTCGAACTATCGCTCGCCGCGCGAAATCGACGTTTCGTCGCTGCTTGAGTTCCGCCTGTCGCTCAATTCACGCGACAATGAGCTGCTTGTGGGAAAGGCTCACTATGCCATCGTGGGCATCGACACCACAGTAACGTTTGGCGTGCCACAGGCTAAGCCAAGCGAAACGCCAAAGACACTCGCCAACAATGTGCAGTGGACTCTCCGCGTGGATATCAGCGACATTCTCGAAAGCTTCGACAGCAAAGGCTTCTACACCACCCCCACCGGCGACGTGGTGTATAAGGAAGACTTCCGTGGCATCGGCATAGCCGGCAATATCGCGCCTCTCAACTGGGACTACGAGAATCCACGATACCTCAACGCCACCAGCGAGCCGGGAATCTACGAAATCACTCTCACCATGAATCCCGAGATTGAAGCCGACGTTGCCTCTCACTCCTGGCAAGCCGAGGCCGAAAACCCCGATTTCCCGCAGTTCTCCTCGCCCTACACACTCGTTGATCTACAATATGGCCATTGCCGACATTGTGCGCTGCCAGCGTCCCGACGGCACCTACCGTGCCGGAGTGGAGTGGGACGGCGTATGGACCCGCGATGTGAGCTACTCAATATATCTTGCCCTCGCATATCTCGACCCCGACCGTGCCACCGAGAGCCTAAAGGCTAAGGTGAAAAACAACCGCATCGTTCAGGACACCGGCACCGGAGGCTCCTGGCCCGTATCCACCGACCGCATTGTATGGATAATGGCTGCGTGGGAAATCTACAAGGTTACCGGCGATAAAGAGTGGCTGCGCTATGCCTACGATGTTGCACGCAACTCTATCGAAGACGACCGCCTCGTAGCTCTCGACCGCGCAACCGGACTTATGCACGGCGAACAGAGCTACCTCGACTGGCGCTCTCAATCATATCCTCGCTGGATGCAGCCTAAGGACATCTATGAATCGATGTGCCTCGGCACTAATGTGGCTTTCGCACAGGCGTTCTTCGCTCTCGACGAGATGGCTGAAATTCTCGGAGTTGACTCCGACTACAAGGAGCAGGGCAAGCGCATAAAGGACGCTATCAACCAGAATCTCTGGCAAGAAGACAAGGGCTACTACTCAGCCTATCTCTATGGCGGCGTTACGCCTGTGAAGTCGCCATCGCTCGATAATCTGGGGCAAGCCCTGAGCGTGATTTTCGACGTAGCCGACGACGACCGCGCCGAAACTCTCGTGGAAAGCACCCCTATCACCACCTTTGGAACTCCTTCTATCTATCCGCGCCGCACCGAGGTCACTCCCTATCACAACGATGCCGTGTGGCCTTTCGTCCAGGCTTACTGGAACATTGCTGCCGCTCGCGTGGGCAATGAGAATGTGCTGCGCCGCGGTCTTGGCGCAATGTATCGCGCCGCAGCCCTGTTTGGCACACACAAGGAGCTGTTTGTGGCTTCCACCGGCGATTATAGCGGCACTCCCGTCAATAGCGATGCACAGCTGTGGAGCTGCACCGGCAATGTGGCAATGATTTTCCGCGTGTTTGCCGGAATGGAGTTCAAGACGGGTGGAATCGAGTTTAACCCATTTATTCCCGCCTGCTTCCCCGAGACGATGTCAATCAAGGGCTTCCGCTATCGCAATGCCGTGCTCAATGTGGAGATTGAAGGCGCAGGTAATGAAATTGCAGAAATTGAAATCGACGGCCGTCGCACCGACGACAACTTCTTCCCTGCCTCGCTTCAGGGCGAGCACACCATTGTCATCACCATGAAGCAAGGTCGCAAATATTCCCAGAAAGCCACTGTAACCACAATCGAAGATATGCCCGACACTCCTGTTGCAGCACACCTCGAAGGCACCGACTCGGTGCTCAATCCGGCTGCCGGAATGAAGTATCTGCGCGTGGTTAATGGCTCTGCCGATATGCTTCCCTCAGCCTCGGCACTCATCAGTCACCCAGGCGGCAACTTCGCATCAATGGGCATTGTGGCTCAAGGCGCGAAATATGCAAGTTTCATGAGCCGCCCACTCGACATTATCGCCGATGATGCAGTAAAAATCTACCAATGCGAGGATTTTGCCACTCCGGGCACTTCGCTTATCGAGGGCACTCGCGCAAAGCAGTTTGTAGAGATAACCACCTCTACAAATACCGACATTTCAATCCCTGTAGTAGTTCCTGCTGCCGGCACCTACTATGTCGATCTTCGCTATGCCAACGGCAACGGTCCTATCAACACCGACAACCGCTGTGCAGTGCGTATGCTCTTCGTGAACACTCATCTGCAAGGTGCTCTCGTGATGCCGCAGCGTGGCAGTGGCGAGTGGCTCAACACCGGATTCAGCAACCGCCTCGCCGTGGAACTTCTCGGCGGCAAGAATGTGCTCCAGATAATGTACGTAGAGCCTTACTGCATCAATATGAACGGAACTGAAAACACTGCACTCATCGACTACATTCGCCTCATAAAGAAATAGAAACTTAATACCAAATTATTTAACAATATGATTCATAACAAATTGAATACCATCTTCGCGGCTGCCGCCATAGCGGTGGGCCTCAATGCTGCCGCCAAGCCGGCTGCCCCTAAACTTGAATTTGAGCCTCCTTTCTGGTGGGCTGGAATGAACCAAACTTCGCTCCAGATTATGGCGCACGGCGATGGCGTGCGCGATGCCATCACTTCAATTGACTCCGATGCTTCGGGAGCTGTTATCGACAGCATCGTGAAGCTCGAAAGCCCCAACTATCAGCTCGTATATCTCAACCCTGCCAACGTGAAGCCCGGCACTACGGTCAATTTCAGTTTCAAGTATGCAGGCAAGAAGAAACCCGTGAAGGCTGCCTATGAGCTGCGTGCCCGCGACGGTCGTCCTCACCCCACATTTGATGCAAGCGATGTGCTATATCTAATCATGCCCGACCGCTTTGCCGATGGCGACCCCACAAACAATGTGATTTCCACGATGAACCACCCGGTGGAAATCGACCGCAACAAGCCTAACGGACGTCATGGCGGCGACCTGAAAGGTATTGCCGACCACCTCGGATATATCGACTCGCTCGGAGTGACTGCAATATGGCTCAACCCGGTACTCGAAAACGATATGCCCGGTGGTTCCTACCACGGATATGCCACTACCAACTATTATCGCGTAGATCCCCGATTTGGCACAAACGAGGATTATGTCGATCTCATCGCCAAGACTCACGAGCGCGGCATGAAGGTGGTAATGGACATGATTTTCAACCACTGCGGAAGCGCTCACCCATGGCTCAGCGACCTGCCCGAGCGCTCGTGGCTCAATCACCCCGACGGCGATGTGATGACCAACTTCCGCCTCTCTACAATCAACGACCCCTACGTGAGCCGGCACGACCTCGACAAGTCGGTAAATGGCTGGTTTGTGAAGGATATGCCCGACCTCAACCAGCGCAACCCGCATGTGCTGAAGTATTTAGTACAAAATTCTATCTGGTGGATTGAATACAGCCGCATCGACGGTATTCGCATGGACACTTACCCCTACGCCGACATGCTCGCTATGGCTGACTGGATTCGCGATGTGCAGAAGGAATATCCCGGCTACAACATCGTGGGTGAATGTTGGTATGGCGAAGCTGCAGGAACTGCTTTCTGGCAAGACCGCAGCCGCCTCAATCTCAAGGGACGCACCAATCTTCCCACTGTGATGGACTTCCCGCTCATGCTCATGGCTCCGAAGGCTTTCACTGCCACCACGCTCCCATGGGCTGACGGACTGAACGACATCTACAACCGTCTGTCGCTCGACTATCTCTATGAAGACCCGCAGCACGTGCTCACTTTCCTCGACAACCACGACACCGACCGCTTCCTCCCCTCTCTTCCCGAGAATCTGCTCTCGTGGAAGCAGGCTGTGACATTCCTGCTCACATCTCGCGGCATTCCCCAAATCTACTATGGAACCGAGCTGCTTATGCACGGCGACCGCAAAGTTGCCGATGGCTGTGTGCGCCAAGACGTTCCCGGCGGATTTCCGGGTGACAGCCACAACGAGTTTACCGCCGCAGGTCGCACCAAGCTGCAGAATGAGGCATTCGACTATCTGAGCCGCCTCGCACACTGGCGCCGCGGCAACGATGCCATCTCTCGTGGCTCGCTCAAGCACTTCATGCCCGAGAACGGACTGTACGTGTATGAGCGCAAATCGCCCTCGCGCCGAGTGATTGTGATGATGCACGGAAACGACACCGATGTGGATATCGACATGAGCATCTATGCCGAAATCCTCCGCCCCGGCGACACCTTCACTAATGTAATGACCGGTGAGCGCGTCACAATCACCCCCACGATGCACTTCTCTCCCCGCGCCACTCTCGTGCTCGAATAATCTCCCAAGAAATAGAAAAATAGGCGGTGTCGCGACTACGACACCGCCTATTTTGTATGTTATAGATAAGGTTTCAGAAGCCAAATACAACACCGGCACTGAGCGACTTGAATTCAAGCCCTGTCGATGACTTCAGCACATTGCACGGACTGTATTTCACATATATGCCGAAGATGCCGGCATACGACAGTGATGCAAGCATGTCGCAAGTCACAACATTCTGGCGGATATTGTCGTCGAAATATTCATGCTTCACATCACCTATGCGATATTTCGTCTTCACGCTCGCATAGGTGTTGAAATTGAGCACAGCACCCACGCTAAGCCACAAGCTGCGATAGAGATTGCGCTTATAGGTCACCGGCACAGTCCACGAGAACGTCTTGATGCGCGACGACTGTTTCGACACTGCCTCATCGTAGGTTCCTATCGTCATTGTTCCGTCTTCAGCCTTATAGTAGCGCAGATTGTCATCGAGGCGATAGTTTTTCCAGTCGATACCGATTCCCACACGCAAGTAATCATTGGGCGTGAACATACGTTGATAAGCCAGCACATGCAGCATCATTATCTCCCACGACTTACCCTTGTTGATGCCCATATTGCCCGGGCCACCGGGAGCCGACACTCCACCGAAACCAAGCCCGCCAATAATAATATCGTTCTTGGGATAATTCACATTGTTTTTACCGCGACGGCTGAATGGCATCGTCAGCGACCAGTTGTTGCTCTCCTGAGAAGTTTTCACCGTGGCATCGGGGCTAAACCGCGAGCGGTAGGTATAGGAATAGTCGGGATTATCGTCCTTTCCGGTAACACTCACCGTAACGCCCTGAGCATTTTCGGTGAGCACTAAGCGATGTGCACCCTCAATCACCTGAACAGTATCAATTTTCACCGAGTCGGTAGTTATAGCCTCATTCGCCACCGCCCCAAAAGCCAAAAACCCGGATATAATAAAGCAAATTCGTTTCATTTCATCAAAAGTTATTTATATTGTCGTAAAAAAATCTCACCTCTTACCTCTCACCTACATTCCCACACAGAATCCTATCGAGAATGAGCGGAACTCCGGCAGATTGCCTCCCTTCAGCACATTGCACGGATTATACTTCACATAGAGTCCTATATCATAGAATTGCACCCCCGCCATAAGGTCGAGCGACACCTTGCGCTGATTTACACCCTGTTCACACACCTTTATCTCCTTCTCGTCCTGACGATAGCGGGTGAGGATACTGCCATACACATTGAAGTTAATCACCGCTCCGGCATATACCGACAAGCCACCCCACTCCTTCTTGGCAATCACAGGCACATCGAGGTAGAAAATCTTCAGTCGCGACAAGTGGCTATAGGTGTCGGGGTCGTAGGCTGCCAGGGCAAGCGTGCCATCATCTGCCTTCACAAAGCGTCGGTCACTATTCAGCCTATAGTTCTTCCAGCCAAAGCCCATACCGGTGGTGATGCGCCACGACTGCGGGAACACTACCGACAGCGAAACCGGATAGAGAAAGCCAAGTTCCACCGAGTTGCCCATGTTGCTCACATCGCCGGCACCGCTCATCAGCGTGAAGCCATAGTGCATTCCCAGCGAAGTGAACCAATCCACTCGCGGCAAATTCTTTTCCTGATTCTTCTTGCCCGAAAGCGACGAGAAGAAGGGGATTGTATAGTCGTCATCGGTATCTGCCGCTGCCTTTTTCTGCTCAGCCGAGTAGTTGTAGCGGAATTTGCGGTTCAAGCCGCTGCCACGCACCTCCACGCCCATTCCGCCATCGGAACTTTCGGTGATAATGATTTTGTGCGGATTCAGCACCTCCACCACAGTGTCGGTAGCAACGCTGTCGGCAGTTTCGACAGCCTGCACAGCGGTTGTAGCCGCCATAGCCAATATGCTAATAATAATCGTATTTCGTTTCATCTCGAAAAAAATTTGCTGTATATGTGTATCAAAAAAACTGTTTTATTGTGTTACTTTCCCGTATTGATAAGCTTCTTCACCTTTTCAGGCGAAGCATCGCCGCTCATATACACCACCACAATGCGTGCAGTGCTCTTTCCTGAGTCGGCATCCTTGTTAACATAGAACAGGTAGCGGTTGAGGTAGTTTCGCTTAGGTAGGGTGAACGAGCCAAACTTTAGCCGTCCGCCGCGATATACCGTCTCCTTGCTGGTGGCGGTCAGCCCGTCTTTCAGCACAAGCTGCTCCACCTCCTTGGCAGTAGCTGCGTCGCACGTCACTGCAAGGCTGCGATATAGGCTCAAGTCATATTTCTCCACTGCATCGCCGGTGAGATAAGTCACCACAGCATCGGGCATCTTGGCATAACGCCCCTGGAACACCTTAGCCACATTAAGCCCCTTCTGGGCTTGCAGGGCAAAAGCCGATGCCACTGTAACAGCCATTAGAATTAATAACTTCTTCATATCATTGATGTTTTTATTGTATTTCTCCGATTATTCCGCCTCATTGATTACCGAGGCTATGTCGGCAATCTGCGACTCCACACTCATACTGGTCTCCGAAGCAGCATCGCCAATGTCGCCCAGATTGCTCTGCATAAGGCTCAACACCTGCGATTCATCATCGATGCGCACTCCGCCAACCATAGCATAGCAAGTGCCGGTCTCAGTTGCCTGATGCGTGAGATTAATGCCCACGGTAACAACGAGTGCCGCCACTGCTGCCACAGCAGCCACTTGCAGCCACACCGTAGTGCCTCTCTTGCGCTTCTTGGCAACACTCCTGCGCTTTGCTGCCATGAAACCAAGCACAGCACGGATTTCATCATATCGCGGCTCCTCGCGGTGCGCCACTGCACGCTTCAGCAGTGCCTCCTCTTCGAGCGAGGTCTCGGCATCGAAATATCGCTGAATTAGAGCATCGAGCTGCTCATCGCTTATGATAATATCTTCATTCTTCATCATTCCGTGTTTTAAGATAAACATTCCTAATAGTCTGTCGTGCCCTGCTCAGAGCCACTCTCACTGCAGCAGGTTGCATCTCAAGTGTTTCGGCAATCGCTTCAAAACTCATGCCTTCGAGTTCACGCATTCGCACTATTGCCTGCTGCTGCGCCGAGAGCCGGCTGTCGATGATATGCTCCACACTGCGCAGGAGCATCTCGCGCTCGGGAGCATCATTTGTGTCATCGTCGATGCAGTCGTGCGAATCGCGGTTTTCATCGAGGCTCACCGTGGGCGAGTGGCTTTGCCTACGCAGGGCATCGATGCACACATTGTGGACGGTGGTGACACTCAGAGCCTCAACTTCGCTACTGCCGGCTATGCGGTCGCGACGGCTCCACAAGCGGCAAAAAGCATCTTGCAAGGCATCTTCGGCATCATCGCTGTCACCGAGAATCCCTGTGGCAATGCGCTTCAGCCGCTGCCGAAGCCCCACAAAAACCGATGTAAAAGCATCACCTTCCATCTCTCTTTCAGTTCTCTTTATTTCGTTTCACATAGAGTAAACGCACTCCACCCCATTTTGTAACACAGAGACACAAAAAAATTCCTTTTTACTTACGCCCACCTCCGTAGAGTCTCCTTCCTGATGCCACCGGAATGATTTCCCCACAGAAAAAAGCGTGCCAATTAGGCGGACTGCTGAATCGTTCAGCTGCCGCACCTAATCGGCACGTAAATATCATGAAATCAGATTACTCCTCTTTCTTAGTCTTCTTTGCAGCGGTCTTTTTCGCCGTTGTCTTCTTGGCTGCAGTTTTCTTTGCTGCCGGCTTTTCAGCCTCAACTTTCACCGATGCCTTTTTTGCGGTTTTCACCGTCTTTTCGGCCTTTTCAGCCTTGGGAGCGGCTTTCTTGCGTGGCTTAGGGGCAAGTTTCAGCACCATGGCTGAGCGTGCGGGAATGTAGAGCTTCAACCACCCCACTCCGTGCTCGGCATAAAGTTCATCGTGCTCAGTGAAGTGATGCACGGTGTTATCGATATTGCCATAGCCGCCATAGCGCGGGTCGTCGCTGTTCATCACGCCCACATATTCTCCCTCGGGAGCGAGAATACCATAGTCGGTAAACGATTTCGACGGATTGAAGTTATACACGAATACAAGATTGCCGCGCATATAGGCGAGCACCTGGTCGTCGTCCTTATCCCACAGCTTACGCACAGGCTGTGCCTCAAATTTCTTCACGCCCTTTACGAGATGAATCATATCGTTGTCGAAGTTGTTGAGATACTGGTATTTCAAGTCCTTGCGGTCAACGAGCTCCCACTGGCGGCGTGCATACTTATATGACCAGCCATTGCCCTCACGCGGGAAGTCGATCCACTCCGGATGACCGAATTCATTGCCCATGAAGTTGAGGTAGCCACCATTGATGGTGGTGCAGGTGACGAGGCGGATGAGCTTGTGCAGCGCAATTCCGCGGTCAACGGTATAGTTGTTGTCGCCCACCATCATGTGCCAGTACATCTCGCTGTCGATAAGGCGGAAAATGAGTGTCTTGTCGCCCACAAGTGCCTGGTCGTGACTTTCGGCGTAGCTGATTGTCTTTTCGTCGGCACGGCG
>SAMEA3663015__coassemble_1071_pt1 | contig 9292 bp, 6 predicted proteins | sample SAMEA3663015__metabat2_high_PE_024 | metagenome-assembled genome bin SAMEA3663015 (sample SAMEA3663015) | pig gut metagenome | biome: pig gut; feature: pig-associated habitat; material: faeces | place: France | collected 2012
CTGCCCGATGCGATGAACGCAATGCTTGCAGCCTCAGGTGCCGAAGTGAAGGGGCTGAAGAAGGACCAGTATCGCGTGTCGGTCGATGTGAACCAGGTAATCTACGATGGTGGAAATATCAAGTCGGCAAAGCAAGTGGCAGAAGCTGAGGGCGAAGTGCGCAGCCGCCGGAATGATGTGGAAATCTATGCCCTTCGCGACCGTGTGAATAATTTATTCTTTGGTATTCTTATCACCGATGAGCAGCTTGGACTTAATCGCGAGATGCAGGCACTTCTCAGCGACAATTGCCGCAAACTCGAGGCAATGGTGGCAGGCGGAGTGGCTATGCAGAGCGACGCAGATGCCGTGCGGGCAGAGTATCTGAGCACAGTGCAACAATATGCCGAGATTGAGTCGGTGCGCCGAAGCTACTGCTCGATGCTCGAAATATTCATAGGGAACCCCATTGATACAGCCCTTGAAAAGCCCGAAGTAGAGGAGCCATTGTCGGCAGAGAACAACCGACCCGAATTGCGGCTGTTTGATGCACATACGGCACAGCTTCGCGCCCGGATGGGCAGCATCGATGCCGGAGTGCGACCGCGCCTCAGCCTCTTTGCGCAAGGCTACTATGGCTATCCGGGGCTGAACACATTTGAGGATATGATGGAGCATCGATGGACTCTGAATGGCATTGTGGGCGTGCGCCTCAGCTGGAACATTTGCAACTTCTACACCCGGCGTAACGACAAGAACCGCCTTGCGGTGGCAATGAATGAGGTGGATAATTCACGCGAATTGTTTCTTTTCAACAATCGGCTTCAGTCGGCTGAAGAACGCTCAAATATCGACCGTTACCGCACCATAATGAAGCACGACGACGATATAATTGCGCTGCGCACTTCGGTGAGACAGTCGGCTGAGTCGAAGCTCGAACATGGCATTATCGACGTGAATGAGCTGTTGCAGGAGATTACGCGCGAGAATACGGCGAAAATCAACCGCTCGACACACGAGATTGAGCTGCTAAAGAGTATCGCCGAACTGAAAAATACTCTTAACAGATAAAAAATCACTTTACTGCTGAAGCTTGAATCTCAATTAACCAACGAACAAATATAAAACAGTAACAATATGAAGACCAAGAATTTATTATTCGCACTATTGCTGCCGGCAATCACTGCGTGCGGACCGAAAGAGGCTGAATATGATGCCTCGGGTGTGTGGGAGTGCACCGAGGTGATAGTGTCGGCAAAGGCAACCGGCGAAATCCTTTCGCTCGACGTGGAAGAGGGGCAGACGGTGACTCGCGGCGAGCAGCTTGGAGTGATCGACACCCTGCAGCTTGCGCTGAAAGACCGTCAGCTTGGAGCTTCGCTCCGTGCTACCGAAAGCCGTCGCCTCGATGAGAACCGCCAAGTGGCATCAATCAGCCAGCAAATTGCCAACCTTCAGCGCGAAAAGAAGCGCTATGAGGAGTTGCTCAGTGCAAAGGCTGCTACGCAGAAGCAGGTAGATGACATCAACTATCAGATTGAGGTGCTTCAGCGTCAGCTCGATGCCACGCGCGAACAGATAGGCAGCAGCAACACCACTCTGGGCAACGAAGGCACCGGCATTGAGGCACAGCGTGCGCAGATAGCCGACAACATTCGTAATTCCATAATCGTTAGTCCCATCGATGGCACTGTGCTTGCCAAGTATGCCGAGCCGGGCGAGTTTGCCACTCCGGGACGTGCGTTGCTGAAGGTGGCAGATGTGCGCACCATGAAACTGCGGGCATATATCACTGCCGACCAGCTTACCGGGCTGAAAATAGGGCAGAAGGTGCGAGCGTTTGCCGACAATGGCAAGGACGGTCGCAAGGAGTATGCCGGCGTGGTGTCGTGGATAAGCGACAAGGCAGAATTTACGCCCAAGACAATCCAGACGCGCGACGAGCGAGCCAATCTTGTGTATGCCATCAAAGTTGAGGTGCAGAACGATGGTTTGATAAAGCGCGGAATGTATGGCGATCTTCGCTTCACTGAATAATAACGCTACATTATGGCAATAGTATCGGCACAGAATATCACCAAAAGCTACCGCAAAGTGAAGGCACTGCGGGGTGTGAGCTTTGATGTGGAGGAAGGCGAAATATTCGGACTAATCGGACCCGACGGAGCCGGAAAGACGTCGCTCTTCCGCATCCTCACCACGCTGCTGCTTGCCGATTCAGGCACGGCTACCGTCGATGGGCTTGATGTGGTGCGCAACTACAAGGCTATTCGCCGCCGCATAGGCTATATGCCCGGGTGTTTCTCGCTCTATTCCGACTTGTCGGTTGAGGAGAATCTGGAGTTTTTCGCCACCATCTTCGGCACCACTATCAAGGAGAACTATCACCTTGTGGAGGACATCTACAAGCAGATAGAGCCATTCAGCGAGCGTAAGGCAGGGAAGCTGTCGGGAGGAATGAAGCAGAAGCTGGCACTTTCGTGTGCGCTGATTCATGCACCACGAGTGCTGTTTCTCGATGAGCCTACCACGGGAGTCGATCCTGTGTCGCGCAAGGAGTTCTGGGAGATGCTGAAGAAGCTGAAGCGCGAGCACGGCATCACCGTGGTGGTGAGTACACCCTATATGGACGAGGCTATGCAGTGCGACCGCATTGCACTCATTCAAGACGGGGCTTTCATGCGCATCGACACACCCCAAGGCATTATCGCCGCCTACGACCGCACGCTGTGGGCAGTGAGCAGCAACGATATGCACCGCCTGCTCCACGACCTTCGCGAGTGCCGGGGCATCGACACGGCATTTTCATTCGGAGAGTCGTTACACGTGACGGTGGGCGCGGAGCTTGCTCCGGCTGATTTGGAGGCTTTTCTCACGGGGCGCGGACATGGCGCGGTGCAGGTGGAGCCGGTGGAGGCATCGATTGAAGACTGCTTCATGGCACTTATGCAGACGCACTAGAATCATAAAGCGAAAACGATTATGAAAGATAACTATGTGATAGAAGCCGATGGGCTTACGAAGCAGTTTGGCTCATTTGTAGCCACCGACCACATCACCTTTAAGGTGCGTGAGGGCGAGATTTTCGGCTTCCTTGGAGCCAACGGAGCGGGAAAGACCACGGCAATGCGTATGCTGTGCGGACTGAGCCGTCCCACCGACGGCCGGGCGCGTGTGGCAGGTTTTGATGTGTATCGTGAGGCGGAGCAGGTGAAGCGCAACATAGGCTATATGAGTCAGAAGTTCTCGCTCTACGACGACCTTACGGTGTATGAGAACCTGCGGCTTTTTGGCGGCATCTACGGAATGAATGTGAAGACGATAAATGCGCGTTGCGACCGCCTGCTCGGCGAGCTGGGAATGACAGCAGAGCGCAACACGCGCGTGGCATCGCTGCCGCTCGGCTGGAAGCAGAAACTTGCATTCTCGCTCAGCATTTTCCACGAGCCGAAGATAGTGTTTCTCGATGAGCCTACCGGTGGGGTAGATCCGGTGACGCGCCGGCAATTCTGGGAACTGATTTACCGCGCTGCCGACCGTGGCATAACGGTTTTTGTCACCACCCATTATATGGACGAAGCCGAATACTGCGACCGAGTGTCGATTATGGTAGATGGCAAAATCCGAGCTCTCGACTCGCCTAAGGAGCTGAAGCGGCAGTTTGGCGTTGATAGCATGTACGATGTGTTTCTGCGCTTGGCACGCACTGCGAAGCGAACATAATATTTATATTAAATTGTTGAAAATGAAGCGATTCCTATCATTTGTCCGCAAGGAGTTCTATCATATTTTCCGCGACAAGCGCACTATGCTCATTCTGCTTGTGATGCCTGTGGTGATGATTATCCTCTTTGGCTACGCCATCACCAACGAGGTGAAAAACACCCGTGTGGCGATTCTCGATACCTCGCACGATGAGATAACCACCCAAATACGCGAGCATTTTGCCAACAATGCCTATTTCCGTGTGGTGACTGAGGTTGCCAATGCCGATGAGGCGCAGAAGCTGTTTTTAGAGAACAAAATCGACCTGATGGTGGCATTCAGCGACAATTTCGGCGAGGAGATGCGTCACTCAGGCACTGCACAGGTTCAGTTGCTTGCCGACGGCTCTGAGCCTAACCAGGCATCGGTGCGCGTGGGCTATGCGCAGAATGTACTTGTGGCTTTCGCTCAGGAGCAGGCCGAGAAGATGGATGTGCAGCAGGAGTTGCAGATAGAGCCGGTGATAAGAATGCTCTACAATCCGCAGAGCAAGGCTGAATACAACTTTGTGCCAGGCGTTATCGGACTGATACTGATGCTTATCTGCGCAATGATGACGAGTATTGCCATTGTCAAGGAGAAGGAAATGGGCACTATGGAGGTGCTGCTTGCATCGCCGCTGCCGCCCATAGTGATAGTGCTGGCAAAACTGGTGCCTTATTTCGTGATTTCGTGCACCAACCTCGCCACAATCCTCATTTTCGCTACCGTATTGCTCCACATTCCCATTGCCGGAAGTCTTGTGGCATTTGTGGCGATAACGATGCTCTATGCACTTGTGGCGCTGCTGCTGGGACTTCTGATTTCCACGCTGGTCAGGACACAGCTCGCGGCAATGCTGCTCTCGCTGCTGCTCATTGTGCCCACGGTGTATCTGTCGGGGCTTGCATTCCCCATTGAGAGTATGCCCGAGGCACTTCAGCGAGCATCGGCAGTGTTCCCGGCGCGGTGGTATGTGGATATTGCGCGGCGCATGATGATTCAGGGCGTTGAGGTGAAATATGTGATGCAGCAAGTGGGAATACTCGCACTCGATGCAGTGGTGCTGCTCGGTGTGTCGTGGAAACTGTTCAAGACGCGGCTCTAAAGTCATAATAAATTTTTATATCAAGATTATGGTGATACGTTTTCTTATAGAGAAGGAGTTCAAGCAGATGGTGCGTAATGTGATTCTGCCCATTGTGTTTGTTATGCTGCCGTTAGGTATGATAAATGTGATGCCCAAGGCTGCTACACAGGAGGTGAAGAACTTGAAAATAAGCGTTGTGGATAACGACCACAGCAGCTTGTCGGAGCGGCTGGTGCACAATCTTTCGGCATCGGCTTATTTCCACCTCGCCGACTACTCTCCCTCCTACGACAGTGCTTTGCACCGCGTTGAAGCAGGTGATGCCGACTTCATCATCGAGATTGAGCCTGACTTTGAGCGTAATCTGATGCGCGAGGGCGTGAGCAGGGTGATGATTTCGGCTAATGCGGTGAATGGAGTGAAGGCAGGTCTTGGCAGTTCCTATCTGGCGCAGATTGTTGCCGACTATTCGGCGCAGCTTCGCGAGGAGATGGGGCTTGATGCTTCGTCGGTACGTCTTGCAAAGCTCGATGTGTCGCCACGCTACCTTTATAATGCCGAGCTCGACTACAAGGCTTTCATGGTGCCCGGGCTGATGGCGATGCTTATGATTCTGATAGTGGGATTCCTGCCTGCGCTCAACATTGTGGGAGGGAAGGAGAAGGGAACGATAGAGCAAATCAACGTTACGCCCGTGGGGCGACTGGAGTTTATATTCTCCAAGCTGATTCCCTACTGGATTGTGGGGCTTGTGATTCTGGGCTATGCTATGCTGCTTGCACGCGGCATATACGGAATGGTGCCGGCAGGCAGCATAGGGCTGATTTTCCTTTTTGCCACGGTGTTTATCCTCGTGGTGTCGAGCTTCGGACTGATAGTATCGAATTATTCCGACACTATGCAGCAGGCTGCACTGGTGATGTTTTTCTTCCTTGTGATATTCATTCTGCTTAGCGGACTACTCACGCCTGTGGCGAGTATGCCGCGGTGGGCGCAGATAATCACTACGGTGAATCCGCTGCGCTACTTCATCGAGGCAATGCGTGTGCTCTACCTCAAAGGCAGCTCCTTTACCGACCTTCTGCCCAACTTCTTCGCCCTCTCAGCCTATGCCGTGGTAGTAGGTACTTGGGCAATCGTGAGCTACCGCAAAAATTCCTGACCGCTCTTTTCAGATGACGCCTGTTCATTGTGTGCAGCGTGGAGATATTCAATGCGCTTAATAATGGACTGAAGGACTTTGAAACCAACTTCAGCGGGCTATATTTCAAGCAGGTGTGCGACCTCGATTTTGCAGGAAAGGAATTTTCTCCGCTTGGACTATACTATGACGCTGCAACGAAAACCTATACCACAAAGAGCTTCAAGGGGCACTACGATGGAGGCGGATACAGTGTACGCAACATAAACTATGCCCTCGATGGTGACGGCTGCGTGGGCTTCATTGCCAAGATGGAGGACGAAGCTACGCTGAGCAATATCAACTTCTCTAATGTGCATATCACAGCCTCCGGTATATGCTGTGCCGGAATCGCCACCGGATCTTTTACTACATCGAGTACAGCAGCTCATACTCCGCTGTCGTGTATAAACGTGCTTGCTTGTAGCATTATTGCAAGTGACAATGCTGTTGCCGGAGGAATTGCCGGACTTGTGGCTACAAATGCAAAATCGCTCGATGCTCCAAATCTTACCATATATGGTTGCACCATACAGAACAGCCTTATTGAAGCATCTAAGATTGCAGGAGGCTTAGTAGGTGTGTCGGCATATAGTAACATCACCCATTCTACGGTGATGTGTGATTTCAGAGTGAATTCAAGCTATAAAGAGCCATGCTTTATGGGAGGATTAGTCGGCGCAAACGGATTCACCGATGATCTATATTTATATTACCCATCTACTCAATTTGCGGCGCGTTATTGCACAATACTGCCCACTGTGGATTATGAGTATTTTAGTGATAGTAATAAGGAAGTTTACATTGGCGGAATTTTGGGAACACAAGAATATAAAAGCTACAATGAAATAGGCAATTCTCTGGTAGATTTCTACCTCTTTGATGATGTTACACTTCAGGTTTACACTAATGCCTGCTCTGGACATACTGAAGATGAAACGACCTATAAGCTGTCGTATGTTGAGTTTTCTGACGACAGCCACGATTGGAGACTGTTTTTCTATAATCCGTCAGATTTCCTGACTGCCGATTCGGAATACAAGCGATTCAGCGAGCTTGGTGGCTGGAGTGCATACTACATTAACGGCAACAGCAACGAGGGCGACATGAAGTGGGGATATTACTATCCTACGGCATCGCCCAATCCCTATCCTGTGACTTCGGCAAACAGCCGCTACTCGCACTACGACCTTACGGGCGAACGAAGCATTGCAGCCCCCGACCGACTTTATGTTGACTTCACTCTGTCGGCGGTTCCGCTCGATAACAATGTGCTCATTGCTGCCGATGGTGCGGCTATAAGTCAGATGCTGATTGCTGCCAAGGCAAACCTTGTATCGAAAAATGGTGTTGCAAGCCGCCTCTATCTCTACGATAAGATGGATTTCGTCTATCCAGGTTCGTTCCATTCCTATGCCGTTCACTACGAGAACGCTGATGCCGACACATGGCAAGTGATGTGCCTGCCATTCGAGTTGAAGCAGGAAATGCTTCCCGAAGGCTGCAAGATGTTCACGGTGGGTGGATATGCCGATGGCGCAGCGAGCGGTGATGAAATAGAAGTGGCTGCTGCCGGAGAGCCGTTCGTGCTCTATAATGAGGGCGGATTTGTGATTGATGACTATGCCTACAATGGCGGCATCACGGGTGTTGCCACTGCCGGAACATATCTCGCCGGAACATTCACCGCAGCCACTGCAAGTGCAGGCAGCTATGTGCTGAGTGCCGACGGCACGAAGTTCATTCGCCTCACCGAAAACGCACCGATCGACGCCCTGCGTGGCTACGTTCCGGCATCGAAATTTGCGGGTGGCGGAGATGAAGTGCCGTTTAATGCTGTGATTACGGGCATTGAGAATGTGGCAGACAACGCACACCGCACAGGCATCTATGCCGACGGTGAGATGATAGTGATAGAGCCGTCGGAGAATGGCACGGCAGCAATTTATAGTGCCGCAGGTGCACTGGTGAAGCAGATTAGCGTGACCGAGGGCAGTCGCACCGCCATTCCGCTTGCACCGGGTATCTACTTCGTGAAACTTGGCACTACTACCGCAAAGGTGATAGTGGGATAATTCTCTGAACGCGAATAACAGCCAAATACCTAATTTCCATTCCAAAAACCGGCAGTTTTACCGCTTTTTTGGAATGGAAATTTGTAATATATTGATTTTTAGTAGTATATACGTTTGAAAAAGTGCGGTGAAACTGACGGTATTTTGGAATTAGGGTGATTTGCAGGTAATAAGAGAGGACGATTTGTGGATTGCATTTTTATATTAGAACGTATATAAAATTGTTAATTCGATATGATTTTATATCAGATATGATGTAATTTGATGAGAAAAAAATTGCTAACTTTGTATTGATTTAGCATACATTTGATTAAGAATTGACTACTATTAAGATTAAATGACACAAAAGAAAAATCAGATATGAGATATAGGCAGATATTAACTCATATTTTGCACTTGCTGACGTGCTTGCTGCTGCTTACGGCGGTGGCTGTCAATAAGAATGGCAAGGTTTGCGGATATTCTATCGGCAATCGTGATATGGTTGCGCTGGCAGGTAGTGGCGCGGAGGCTGATGTGGCTGATGTGGCATCGGAGATGCTTGCTGCTGACACTGTGGTGATTTCGTCGATTGGCATTGCTGATAAGGTGATAGGCTATGCCGGAACCACGCCGGTGGAGATTTCCATTGCCAATGGCCGCATTGTAAGCGTAACTCCGCTTGACAACGACGAGAGTCCGCGGTTTATGCGCTCGGTGGTGGAGTCGGGGCTGTTTGAGCGTTGGAATGGATTGACGCTCGATGAGGCTGTGAATGTCGATGTTGATGCCGTGAGTGGTGCTACCTACACTTCTACTGCAGCGATAAAGACCGTGCGACTCACGATTTCACGCTATGTGAAATCGCAACCGTCGCCATTGGCGGGCGTATTTTCGTGGAAGCTGATAATCACGCTGCTTGTGATTGTGTGCAGTGTGATGTTGCCCATGTTGTTCCACAGCCGTGTGGCTCGATTGGTGCAGCTTGCTGTGAATGTGGCAGTGATAGGCTTGTGGAGCCACAGCTTTATATCGCTGTCGCTCATTGTGAACGCTATTTCAAACGGACTTGACCTCACCACGGGAATTATTCCGGCGGTGCTGTTGCTCATAGGGTTTGTGATGCCGTTCTTCGGCAAGCCGGGTCACTATTGCAACCATGTGTGTCCGCTCGGGTCGCTTCAAGAGCTTGCCGGGGCGGTGAAGAAGCACAAGTGGCAGCCTTCGCCCGGTGTGCTGAAGTGG
>SAMEA3663015__coassemble_1125_pt1 | contig 8974 bp, 9 predicted proteins | sample SAMEA3663015__metabat2_high_PE_024 | metagenome-assembled genome bin SAMEA3663015 (sample SAMEA3663015) | pig gut metagenome | biome: pig gut; feature: pig-associated habitat; material: faeces | place: France | collected 2012
TAGCTCATTTTGCGGAGAATGTTGTCGCTCTCATCAACGTAGATCATTGGCTGGGAGTTGCCGGCATCAAGTTCGTCGAGCCAACGCTGGAAGCCTTCAACGGGGTTGTTGAGCAAGAACGTCTTCCACTCGGTGATATAGTCATCGCTCAGACGACAACCCTGGGTTTTCACGTATGGGAACGAGAAAAACAGGTCGGCGTGATTGAAGGTGAGGTGCTGCTTGCACGAAGGGCACACACCGCAAGGCTCGCCATTTTGGCGGTTGGTGCAGTGAATGTATTGAGCCATGGCGCGGGCAAGCGAAAGTTTGCCTGTTCCGGGTGCTCCGTGAATGAGGAGAGCATGCGGAATGGTGTCGGTATCGACGATGTGACGAATGTAGGCCTTTGCAGCCTCGTTGCCTATAATGTCGCTGAAATTCATTGTTGTTGATAGTTTAGTAGATATTCTTAGCTACCTGGCGCACACTCTCGGTGGCATTGTGAGAATAGAAATGAATGCTTGGCACGCCGTGAGCGATAAGGTCGCGAGCCTGCTCGGTGCACCACTCTATGCCCACATGCTTTGCGGCATTGTTGTCGGAGCAGCGGCTGAGTTCAGATGCAAGTTCGCTTGGAAGATCTACATGGAAAATCTTTGGCAACACAGTGAGCTGGTTGCAATTGACTATTGGCTTCACTCCCGGCACAATGGGCACGGTGATTCCGGCAGCACGGCAGCGGTCAACGAAATCGTAGTATTTACGGTTGTCGAAAAACATCTGAGTGACGATGTAGCTTGCACCGAGATCGACTTTGTTTTTGAGATAAGCGAGGTCGATGTCGGCATTTGGAGCTTCGTCGTGCTTCTCGGGGTATCCAGCCACGCCGTAGGAGAATTTGTTGTCGCTCACGATGTCAATTTTGGTGCCATCGGCAAAAAATCCGTCGTTGAAGGCATTCACTTGCTTCTCAAGCTCATAGGCGAAAGAATGACCGTTCTCCACCGGCACAAAGCGGTTCTCGTGCTTGGCTTTGTCGCCGCGGAGAATCAAGAGGTTGTCGATACCGAGGAAATTGAGGTCGATAAGCGCATATTCGGTTTCCGATTTCGAGAAACCGCTGCAAATGATGTGAGGCACGGCAGGCACGCCATATTTCTGCTGAATTGCAACAGCTACAGCCACAGTACCCGGGCGGCTACGCTCGGTGATGCAGCGATAGAGCCCGTCGGCTGTGCTCTTGAATACCATCTCGCTACGGTGGGTGGTGATGTTGATATATAGAGGGTTGAACTCCATCAGCTTGTCGATATTGCTGAAGAGCTGATTTATGCTTTTGCCTTTCAAGGGAGGAAGCACCTCAAATGAAAAGCCTGTAGATTGGCGGTTAGATAATATTTCGCTTACGTTCATTTTGTGTAGTTGAATATAGTTTTTGCAAATTTAGTCAAAATTTCCGGGCAATAGTGGAGATTCAGATAAAAGAATTACAGTATTTGCTGAATTTCGCTGAGCGATGCTACGATAATGTCGGCATTCGTGCAGTTTTCAGCGGGAGTGTTGTCCTTGTTGAAGAAGATTGTGCGCCAGCCGGCAGAGTGAGCGCCGCATACGTCGGCTTCATAGTTGTCGCCAATCATGACGCTTGTTTCAGCCGAGGCATTGCACTCCTTGAGTGCATACTCGAAGATGCCCGGCAGAGGCTTGGTGATGCCACAGTCGTCGGAGAGTATAATGCGGTTGAAGAGGTGGATTACACCCGCCGAGGTTAGCTTCTGAGCCTGCACCTGCTTGAATCCGTTGCTCAGTATGTTCACGCTGTAGTTTTTGGCATTGAGATACTCGAGCAATTCGCGTGCTCCTGGCACAAGTGTGGGTTGCAGTGAAAGGTAGTGAAGATATTCTTCATCGACGGTAGCTCCCATGGCAAGGCAGTCGCCGGTGTATCCGGCTTTCTCGAGAGTGAAGCGGAAACGCTCGGTGGTGAGGAAATCCTTAGTGATTTTGCCATAGTGATAAAGCTCCCAAAGTTCCTTGTTCTTTGCGAGATAGATAGCCTTGAAAGTGTCGTATTCGGGGCAAAACTCAGCCATGCCGAAATGGTCGAAGACGTGACGCAGAGAGAGCTTGGAATTTTCGGTAAACCACCAGACGGTGTCGTCGAGGTCGATGAAAACAGTGGAAATATTCTTCATGTGCTAATGCTGAATTAAAAAAAACGTGGGTAGAGGGCTAAGGAATTGACTGTGGATAAATACAACATTCCCGGCAATGGCGTAGAAGCGCATTGCCGGGTGTGTTGCTGTATTTGTTAAGCTCTTATTGCAGGAGCGATTACATATTCATACCGCCACAGCAGTGGATAACCTGACCGGTGACATAAGAAGAAAGGTCGCTGGCAAGGAATGTAGCCACATTTGCAACGTCTTCGGGAGTTCCACCACGGCGCAGAGGAATCTGGGCAGCCCACTGCTTGCGAACGTCCTCGCTGAGGGCAGCAGTCATGTCGGTGATGATGAAGCCCGGAGCGATAGCGTTGGCGCGAACACCACGAGAGCCAAGCTCCTTGGCAATAGACTTGGCAAGACCAATCATACCGGCCTTAGAAGCTGAGTAGTTGCACTGTCCGGCATTACCCGAAACACCTACTACTGAAGCCATGTTGATGATAGAGCCACTCTTCTGGCGCATCATGATAGGAGTGAGGGCGTGAATGAAGTTGAAAGCCGATTTCAGGTTTACGCCGATAACAGCGTCCCACTGAGCCTCGCTCATACGCATCATCAAGCCGTCCTTTGTGATTCCGGCGTTGTTCACGAGAATGTCGATGTGTCCGAAGTCGGCATGAATCTGCTCCACAACCTTGTGAGTATCTTCAAAGTTGGCAGCATTAGAAGCGTAACCCTTAACTTTTACACCAAGAGCAGCTATTTCTTCCTCAGTCTTTTTTCCGTTTTCGTCGATTACGAGGTCGGTGAAAGCGATGTCGGCACCTTCCTGTGCAAATTTAAGCGCAATAGCCTTACCAATGCCACGAGCTGCACCGGTGATGAGCGCTACTTTACCTTCAAGTAATTTCATTATTCTATAAGTTTTATTTATGTGAATAAAAAAGTATTTTATTTCTCAACAAGGAATGCACCGCAGGAGTATCCACCGCCAAACACAGTGAGACCGAAAGTGGTGCCCTTGGGATAATTGTCGCGGTTTTGTGCGAGTACAAGTGCTGCGCTTGCCGAACCGGTGTTGCCAAGCTCCTCGATGTTGTTGATAAAGCGGTCGTCGGGCAGCTCAAGCTGGTGGGCTACGTTAGCCACGATGCGCTTGTTGGCTTGGTGGCAGATGATGTAGCTTATGTCGGTTACAGCCATACCGAAAGGCTTTGTCACCTGCTCGAGGGCATGGATCATGTAGTTGCAGGCACGAAGGAACACGTCCTTGCCGTAGGGCATGGAGATTCCGTCTTCGTGCGGACGGAGCTTAACGCCATCTGGACCTTTGCCGATGTTGCCCAAGCCACAAGTGTAGATTGCCTTGATTGTCATGTCGGTGTCGGCAACAGGCTCTTTAGATATGAAGTATGCCACAGCAGCATCGCCCCAAAGGTGACCGCACTTGGGGTCGCTCTCGTTGCGGTAGTAGGTGTTGTGTTCAGAGCAGATGAGAAGAGCCTTTGTGGCTTTTCCCATAGCAAAATATCCTTCAACGATTTCAAGACCGTTGACAAACGACGAGCAAGCCGATGAGCAATATACTGCCTTTGCGCCATCAATATTATATTTCTGCTGTGCTACATGAGCGAGTGTAGCCACTGTATCATAGGGAGAGTAGCAAGCCGACACGATAAGGTCGATGTCGGTGATAGGATAAGGAAGAGATGCCAGCGCATTGTCGATGGCAGCGAGTCCCATAGAGTCGGAGCCTTCACCTTCGCCTACAATAGAGCGTGTGCGAATGCCGGTGCGTTGCACAATCCATTCGCTGGTGAGACCATTGATTTCGAGGAAATGGTCGTTATCGACACGTCCAGATGGAACATAGTAGCCTGTTGCGTTGATATACATAAGTGTTAATTCAAATTATTATTATGTTTCTATTTGTTTTTTATGCCATTCATGATGAAGGCTTCAATATATTCGCGGAGTTTCAGCTTCTCAATGCCAAGCTCGGAGAAATTGTCACGGATATAAGGCACGTCGAGACCTTGCAGCGAGAGGAGCATCACCATGGCAGTTTGCTCCACATGGCGAATGTGAAACACGCCCTGGTTTACACCCTCAAGAAGAATCTGCTTGAGCATATTGGCTTCAGATGTGGTGTTGCTGCGCCGTGCGCGATCTACTTTACGGACGTCGCGGAAAAAGCCTGCTTTGAGCGTGCCGTTACGGGAAACAGATTCCTTGATAGCCTCGAAGCGAGCGAAAATGAAGTCCATAAGCTTCTGCTGAGGATCAATGGGCTGCGCAACGATAGCCGACAGCTTGTCGATAATCTTGTCGCTCTCGGTCTTGACGACGGCATTATAGATGTCGCGCTTGCTGCGGAAGTAGGTGTAGATAGTGCGGCGACCTTTGTCGGAGGCAGAAGCGATATCGTTCATAGTGGTATTCTCAATACCTTTATGAGCGAATAGCTGGCGAGCAATTTCTATGAGTTTATCTCTTGTCTTTAACACCTTTAGCCAATTTAAATAAAAATATATAGAGATGCAATAATCTGAAATGCGTAACAAAAAATATGTGCGCACTTCTGCTATTTGTGTGCGAATTTACAGAAAATAGTTTATTCTCGCAAATAAATGCACGGATTTTGCACAAAACAGTGAGAAAAGTGCAAAAGAAAAAGCTGAATGGAACACTTGCCGCCTCGCAAACTGTTGGAGCAACAGATGATACCGCATTGGTAGTGTTGAGGCTATTATTCCCGGGTGTGGAGAATGTCGAGCAGGCGTCGGCGGTCGCTTACAAGGATTTCGGTAGGCGTGAACTGAATGATTCCCTCGTCGTGAAGCTTGTTCATAGCTGTGATGAACGACGTGCGTTGAGCCGAGAGCAAAGAGCATAGGTCCTTCTGCTTATATTCAATGGTGATGTGTGAAGAGTTGTTGACTGTGAGGGATAGAATGATGAATGCCAAGCGCTCGGCAATAGAGCCCGATGTGATGGAGAGTAGATTCATGGTGCCGTGCTGGGCTTTTCGCGAGAGAATATTGAGAACATTGAAAAGGAAAACCTTATCGCTGTGAAGAATGTTGATGTAGTCGGCTTTTGTGATTTGCAGTACGCCACAATGACCTTTTGCCGTGACACTGAAAGGATAGGAAGTGTCGAGACCGAAAAGGAACTCCGGACCTATAACGGCAGGGGCAGAGAGCGTTTCCTTGATGGTTACGCGCAACGATTTCAGTGAAGTGACGGCAACAGCCTCGCCCGATATGATGAAACGAATGTGCGTGCAAGTGTCGCCGGCAGCGGCGATAGCCTCACCGTCGGAATACTTAAGGAAGTGGAAAGGAGTCTTTTCGATTAACTCCGAAAGTTTCTCACGACTAACCCCCTGGAAAAGGGGCAGGTCCATCAATATTTCAAAAATACTATCCATTAGCGTCGAAAAATGAATCGTCAGCAATAAAGTGCAAAATTTGAGTGCAAATTTAATAAAATTTCCTTAAATGTAGCACCAAAAAAGGGTAAAAAAACCATCATGATTCCGCTGAACCTAAGGTGGAGCATGTGTGTAGAGTCCAACAGCAAGTGCAAAGTTAGTAAAAGTGATTGAAGAAGCAATTTTTAGGAGAGTCAAAGTTGAGTTTTTCTCGAGGACGGGCATTCAACTTCTTTTGAATCCGCATAATCTTGGAATCGGAGAAGTCATCGAAGTTTGACTTTTTGGGTATGTATTTCCTGATAAGTTTGTTAGCATTTTCGATAGCACCTTTCTGCCAGGAGCAGTAGGAATCGGCAAAAAAACTGTAACCTTACTCCTGCCCTTTATGCTCAACAGGCGGGTAATCTCAAGATGTGCAGCGAACTCGCAGCCGTTGTCGGTTGTTATCGTCAGGACACGTTCACGGTAAGGGAACAGCAGCCGTGCCACCGTCTTCGCTGTCGGCACCGCCTTTCTGCCTTGCTTGAGCTTTTCCATGAGGATGAAGTTGGTGGAGCGCTCTGTAAGCGTGAGGATGGCGTGCCCGAAGGAGTCGACAATGGTATCCATCTCCCAGTCGCCAAACCGCTTGCCATCAGCCTCCACCGGACGCTCGTGGATGCTTGTGCGGTTGGCAATGTTGGTCGCTTTTGTAGGACGTAACGCCTTGATTCTCTTTGTGTATCTAAGCTCGTGGGGCAGATGCTTGGCAAGCTTGCCTGTGGTGTCGGCATGCACATGGTTATAGATGGTCTGCTTGACTATGTGCACACCTTCTTTGCGCAGCACCCCTGCTATCTGGCCGGGCGACCAGTCGTTCTCTATTATCATCTGGTCTATGCGCCACCACAGCTCCTGTGGTTTGCGGTGGTTGCCTTTAAGCCCATGCTTGCGACTTTCACTCTTTTGTTGGGCGTTGCGCCATACATACGCTCCATTGGCATTGCTGTTGCGTCTTATTTCGCGCAATACCGTCGATGGATGAACTTCTATCGCTCTTGCAATTTTTCTTTTTGGGATTTTCCTTTTAATTCCGAGGTAAATTGCGTACCTTTGCTCTGAGGTCAGTTGATTGTACATAAGCAATACAAAATTAACTAATCTTGGGGAGACTTCGGTCTCCTTTTTTGTTTATTAACTCATTTGTATTGCTGTTGGACGCTCTTGGGGACTTTGCGCCCCCGCCGCTTGGCATCCCCCGCAGTGTTTTTCATGTCTTTAACCCGAAAAACGTTGCGTTTCTATTTGGATTCTTCAAAAAAAATTTCCCTCGTACCATGTGAGGTACAAGGGAACGTATGCTATAAAACACACAAAAATCTTTTTCTTTATACTTTAATTTAGCTTCATGATGTTTTTCATATACTATACACAGCTACTTTTCTACATCTCATCGTCAAAGCCTTCGAGGTCGGTAAGCTCATCGTCGTTATAGGCATCGCTACCATAGAACTCCTCTCCTATCTCATCGTCGAGGTCGGTAGAACCGGCGGCAATCACAGGTTTGAATTGGTCGATATCAACAAACTGCTTCGGAGCTTTGCCCTCTTTGCGCTGACAGAGCGGGTCGAGCAACGTCTTGCCTGTAATGATTTCTTTCATCTCCATGAAGAAACAACGCTCAGTCATGTAGTCGAAGATGTAGATAAGTTTCTGTCCTTCGTCTTCAATCAATTCACTGAGTGGGGTGTCCTCCATAATCCACACGTCCTCGTCTGATTCAGTATCCATTTCTGTAAGGGTGATTTCCTTCTCTTTTGTCCAATCGTCACCGCAGATAAAGAATGAGTCAAACTGATCCTTAGTATAGCCAACAGCATCGAGTATCGCGTTGCGCAGACGAAGGAATGTATCGTCGGAATCGATGGCTATTTCAAGTTTGAAGTTATCAACTTCATCTGATACTATACGAAATTTGTAAATCATATTTAATTATGCTTTTAGTAAAATCTGTTAGTTCAATTATGTCGCGAATTTAGTAATAAATATATTTATCACACAACAAAATTGCGCCTTTTTTTCTTGCATAATAAAAAAAAATGCTCATTGCCTGTTTGTGCAATGAGCATTTATATGATAACTCGCTTAAAAGTAGAGGTTTACTTCAAGATTCCGTTCTGGCGGAATACTTTCTGAATCTTCTCAAGCGCCACAGTCACTTGCTCCTTTGTGTGAGTAGCCATAAGGCTGAAGCGAATGAGTGTGTCGTGAGGTGCTACGGCGGGTGAAACCACCGGATTCACAAATACTCCCTCGTTGAGAAGGTCGCGAGTGACGGTGAATGTCTTGTAATTGTCGCGTATGTAGAGCGGAATGATAGGCGTCTCTGTGTGTCCTATTTCACAGCCCATGTTGCGGAATCCCTCAAGCGCATAGTTGGTGAGTTTCCAGAGGTTTTCCTGACGCTCCGGCTCGTTAAGCATAATGTCGAGTGCTGCATTTGCTGCTGCTGTCGATGCCGGAGTGATGCTCGCTGTGAAAATATATGAGCGAGAGAGGTGACGCAAGAAGTTGGTTATCTCCTTATCAGTAGCAATGAATCCTCCCAGCGAAGCAAACGATTTGCTGAATGTACCCATAATAAGGTCAACATCATTGGTAACACCGAAGTGGTCGCAGGTTCCACGGCCTTGCTTTCCGAAAACGCCGATTCCATGTGCCTCGTCAACCATCACTGTTGCATCATATTTCTTTGCAAGCTCCACTATCTTAGGTAGCTTGGCTACATCTCCTTCCATTGAGAATACACCGTCGGTAACGATAAGCTTCACCTTGTCGGGGGCACACTTCTTGAGCTGGTCCTCGAGCGAATCCATATCGTTATGCTTATATTTAAGCGGTGTAGAGAACGACAAGCGACGTCCCTCAATGATCGAGGCATGGTCTTGCTCATCGAGAATCACATAGTCTTCGCGACCGGTTATGCACGATACCACTCCAAGATTTACCTCAAACCCTGTGGAGTAAATCATTGCATCTTCTTTACCCACAAATTCTGCAAGGCGAGCCTCAAGTTGCTTGTGAATGTCGAGCGTTCCATTGAGGAATGGAGAGCCGGCACATCCGGTTCCATACTTCTTGGTTGCTTCTATTGCTGCTTCTTTCACTTTGGGGTGGTTGGTTAATCCCATATAACTGTTTGAGCCAAACATGAGCACTTTCTTGCCATTTATGATAACCTCAGTGTCCTGTTCGCTCGATATTGCGCGGAAATAGGGATATATTCCTGCCGCCTTAGCCTTTTGTGGTTCCTGATACTTTGATAATTTAGCTTGTAATAGCTTCATAGTTTATTTCTTGTTATCTTTTTTGTTGTTATAAACTATCTACACCTGCCTTTATGTAC
>SAMEA3663015__coassemble_1129_pt1 | contig 8946 bp, 4 predicted proteins | sample SAMEA3663015__metabat2_high_PE_024 | metagenome-assembled genome bin SAMEA3663015 (sample SAMEA3663015) | pig gut metagenome | biome: pig gut; feature: pig-associated habitat; material: faeces | place: France | collected 2012
CGCCACGACCGTAGGTGCGGTTAAGGGCGATAAGAGAGAGGCGGCGAGCCACTTCTTGCTTGTTCTTGGGGTGAATGTCGTTGGGATTGCCTATATCAATAGCCACAGCCATAGCGGTGCCGTCGAGCGAAAGAGCATCGGCTTGAGCCTGGCGTAGGGCAGCCCACTCCGAGTTGGGCTGAATGAATTGCGGTTTCAGGTAGCCTGCAAGCTGCACGAAGTAGAAAGGCATCTGCTCATTTTTCCACAGTGCACGCCAATCTTTGATAAGACGCTTGAAAAGCAGTGAATATTGTGCATCACGCCCCACATTAGCGCACCCCTGATACCAAAGTACACCTTTCACTGGCATTATGTGAAGCGGATAGAGCATAGCATTGTAGAGAACTGTGGGGTAACTTGAGCCTTCCATCGAAGCCGGACGGGGAGGCAGAGATTTCAAGTCGGTTGCAATGAAATATTTCCAGTTTCCGGCAAGCGAGATGACCTTGTCGCCTTGCACGGCTTTCACATCGGCTTTTTCGCCCCAAATACCTCCACCACCGCGAAAGTCGCTCACGCGCACCGAAATAACAGCGCGACCGGCTTTGACAAGATTTGCGGGGATGGTGTAGATGCGCTTCACGTTGTAGCCCGAACCTTGAGCAATCTTTGTGCCATTGAAATAGGTGATATCTTCGTCATCGATCATGCCAAGGTGCATCTCGATAGGCTTTCCTTCCCAATCGGCAGGAATGTCGATGCTATATTGAAACCACACGATGCCGTCGAAGTCGGGCAATGCCGACTTTTCCCACTCGCAAGGCACGGGCATCGTCGGTAGCGACTCGTGGAATGTAGAAGCATCAAATGGCTTGCAGCTTTTTTCAAGCAGAGCCAGCCATTCATGAGCTTCCATATTGTTGATGTCGGGGCGAATTTTGCGCAATTTGGCAACTTCGCTTTCAAATCCTTGCACCGAGGCCACACCATCAAGGCTGCTCCAAGCCTCGGCAGGAGTTCCGCCCCAAGTGCAGTCGATAACACCCACATGAACACCGAGTCGTTTAGCCATTTCGCGTGCATAGAAATAGGCGATAGATGAGAAATTCTCAACGGTTGAAGGCGAGCAAGTGCGCCAGCCGCCCATATTCACATTTGTGTTTTTGGCAGGAGCAAACCCGGTTTGCTTAGCTACTTGTAGGAAGCGAATGTTGTCGTATTTGGCATTGGCTATTTCCTCCTTGTAGTTCATCACACAACCCCAGCCACCTACAGGCATTTCCATATTCGACTGGCCCGAGCAGAGCCACACCTCACCTGAGTAGATGTCGCGCAAGATAGTGCGGTCGCCATTGTCGTCGAAAGTAATAGTGTACGGACCACCGGCAGGGGGAGTAGCCAGTGAAACACTGAAATTGCCATTTTTGTCGAGCTTGGCATGAGTGGGCTTGCCATTCCATGAAGCAGTTATTTTCACGTTGTGAGAAGCCTTTCCTTCAATAGTGAGACTGCTTTGCTGTTGCACAACCATACTGTCAGTAATGAAATTGGGCAATTGGACCTTTGCCGGAGCAATCTGCGCCATGGCAAGAAAGCATGCAGGCAGATACAGTTTTTTCAGAGATAGTCTGTTGTTCATTTGTTTATTTTTCATTGGTTAGTTGATTATATCGTTCAAACTTTTCACAAAAATAGTAATTATTTTTGAAAGTATCAGCATGATTATTGCAGTTTTCCACATTTTCTCCACTTTCAATGCTGCATTATGGCTTTGAATATTGGGCAGTGGTGGGAGAGAATGTAAGGAAACCATCTTCTACGAGGCGCGTAACGGCTGCTATGATGTCGTCGGCACGAAATGATAGGGTAGAGGTGAAATCAGTGATGGTGCGCGGACGGGTTGAAACCATATACATGATGCCATCAATAATGTTGTCGATGGTATAAGTGTTGTCCATTCGTTTACGGCGGTCGATACACACATCGCAGTGACCACAATTTTCTATATCATTCTCCCCGAAGTAATCGCGAAGCATCGCCTCACGACATTGGTCCTCACAAAAACAATAGTGGAGCATACTGCCTATGCGACGTTCCATCACGGCACGCCGGTCTTCGTAGGCGGCACGGCTGATTTGCACATAGCGAGGTTCTTCACGAGAAGTGGTGTAGATAATGTAGGGCGTGCGCTTGCGTGGCACATAATGTAGCAAGTGGAGACGAGTGAACTTCAACAAAGAGTCGTAGATAACTTCTTGAGTCAAATTGAAACGACGAGCCATCACAGCCTCATTGATAAATACATAGTCGGCAAACAATCCCGAATAGGTGCGAAGCAGTGCCTGAAGCACTTGCTCGTCTTCGGGGGTTGAGTCGGGAATATGATACAAGTCGCTCTTATCGGCAAGAATCATTACTCGCGACTGAGTGTCGATCTCCTCGATAAACTCAATATATCCCGATTGAGTGAGAATTTTCAGAGCATTGGCTGCGGGGAGGAGCGGATAGTCAAACGTCTTGCAGAATAGAGTGAAATTGAAGTCGTATATTTGATTGAAACCGCCGCCGACAGACACATTAAGGAAATTGCCGGCTCGTTCATACACATTGAGAATGAAATCCTTGTCGGGAAACGACTCGGTGATGCGCCGCTTGAGTGTGCGGTTATCCACATCGCTCACAAGGAGCACAGCCCACGAGCGATTTCCATCGCGACCGGCACGCCCGGCTTCTTGGTAATACTCTTCAAGCGAATTAGGGACATCAATATGCACCACAATGCGCACATCGGGCTTGTCGATTCCCATACCGAAGGCATTTGTAGCAACAATCACTCGTGTCTCACCTTGTTTCCACTTGTTTTGCTTGTCGTTCTTGTCCTCATTGTCGAGCCCGGCATGGTAATAGTCGGCAGTGATGTGATTAAACGTAAGTTCATCGGCAATCATCTTCGTCTTTCTTCGGCTGCGAACATACACAATCGCCGACCCCGGCACACTGCGAAGAATATGCACAAGTTGTGCTATCTTGTCGTCGCACTGACGCACAACGTAGGAGATATTGTCGCGCTTAAAGCTCTTGGAGAACACGTTAGGGACATGAAACTCCAGCTTTTCCATAATATCGGTCACCACATCGGGTGTAGCAGTGGCTGTGAGTGCCAAAACAGGAACTGCAGGGAATATGCGACGAATGCTAGCAATCTTGAGGTATGACGGGCGGAAATCATAGCCCCATTGAGATATACAGTGTGCCTCATCAACTACAATGAGTGACACATTCATCAGCCGCAACTTGTCGATAAATCCATCAGATGACAATCGCTCCGGCGACACATAGAGGAATTTGCAATTACCATACAAGCACTTATCGATAGCCTTCCTGCGCTCAGCAAGCGACAGCCCTGCATGGAGATATGTTGCTTTAATGTGGCGTACAATGAGATTGTCCACCTGGTCCTTCATCAGCGATATGATAGGCGTGACCACGAGTGTAAGCCCATCGAGCATTAATGCAGGCACCTGAAATGTAATTGATTTACCTCCACCGGTAGGCATAAGCCCAAGCGTGTCGCGACCTTCAAGGACCGAATTGATTATGTCCTCTTGAAGATCGCGAAACTCGGAATAACCCCAATATTTCTTCAGTATATCGAGAGCCGACATGGTTCTACATAGAGTATTTGTAGCTCACACATGGGAGCCACCTATTCAGTGGCATTTCCTGTATCATCAGGGATCTTGATTCCCTTCACCATAAGCTGAATTGAGCTATTGCCCTGATGCTTGTTCTCCTCGATAGTGTAGCAGATTTCAAATGGCTTGTGCGCCTTGATATAATCAAAACATTCAGCCTGATTGAATGCAATACCATTAAGTACCACCTCAGAGCGGCTATCTACCAACTCAAGCTTTATGTGCTCAAGATTCTTGCCCACAAGCTTGCTCGTACCAAAGTCATACACATTTTTTGTGGAGAATATGGGCTTTTGATTTCCCGGGCCAAAGGGGTTGAGCCGGCGCAGATAACCCACAAACTCAGGAGTAATCTCATCAAAATCAAGTTCACAATCGATTGAGATTAACTGAGAAAGCTGTTCGGGCTTAATGTTGTCGATGACATATTGCTCAAACCGTTTTGTAAACTCAGGAATATTCTCTTCCTTTAGTGAAAGACCCACGGCGTAGGTGTGTCCGCCGAAGTTTTCGAGTAGGTCGCGAGTTGATTCTATGGCTTTGTATATATCAAAACCATGCACCGAACGCGACGAACCGGTAGCGAGTCCATTCGACAGAGTTAGCACCACAGCTGGCTTGTAGTAGATTTCGGTGAGTCGTGATGCCACAATTCCGATAATACCCTTGTGCCAGTCCTTGTTGTAGATGACTATAGGCTTACGGCTCGAAGCTATCTCACCGCGGTCTTCGAGAATGGCATTTGCCTCCTCGGTTATACGCTTGTCGAGCTCCTTGCGGTCTTTGTTGTATTGGTCGATGTTTTTGCCCTTTCGATAGGCATCGGCAGCATCTTTAGTGACGAGCAACTCTACGGCCTCCATACCCGACTGCATTCGGCCGGAAGCATTGATACGTGGACCAATCTTGAAAATCACATCACTGATGGTAATTTCCTTGTTTGCCATACCGCAAATCTTGATAATGCTCCGCAATCCCATATTTGGGTTGGTGTTCAGTCGCTTGATGCCGTAATATGCCATTATGCGGTTCTCCCCGGTGATAGGAACTATGTCGGCTGCTATGCTCACAGCCACAAGGTCAAGCAGACTGTCAAGCTCGTAGGAGTTAGTAAGTCCATTGCTTTGTGCAAAAGCCTGCATGAATTTGAATCCCACTCCGCACCCTGAGAGATGCTTGAAAGGGTAGGGGTTTCCCTCCAGTTTCGGGTTAAGGATAGCCACGGCATCGGGAAGGCGATCATCGGGCACATGATGGTCGCAGATAATAAAGTCGATGCCTTTGCTCTTGGCATACTCAATCTCTTCTACAGCCTTTATACCGCAGTCGAGCACAATAATTAGGGAAACACCGAGACTTGCAGCGAAGTCAATGCTCTTGTCGGAAACACCGTACCCCTCTTCATAGCGAGTAGGGATATAGTATTCCACATTAGAATAATAGTTCTGCAAATAACGGTAAACGAGAGCCACCGAAGTGATACCGTCCACGTCGTAATCGCCGTAGATCAAAATTTTTTCTTTTCTACCCAGGGCTTTATTAAGCCTGTTTACAGCCTTATCCATGTCCTGCATGAGGAACGGGTCATGCAAGTCAGACAGTGAGGGATTAAGGAACTTCTCGACATCATCAAGAGAAGTAATCCCACGCAATGCCATCAGTCGGCTAATCGTCGAGCAACCGGGGAACCGGATCGACAATTCGTCGGCAATAGATTGTTGTTCGGATGTAAAGGGTAAGTAATTCCATTTACTTATCATTTATGTTGTTTTTTTATTATCGAGATAAAGATTCCGCCCTCTGGCAGAACTCATAAAGATAAATGTACCGAAAGTGTTGCAACAAGTCTCACACGACACGGTAGTCGTAGCTTTCGCTGAATATATACATCGTGTTGCAACCGGCCTTATCATGTAGATGCTAATGGAGAAAAAAACTGTTCTACAAATGGCTAATCGGTGCGAAATGTCACAAATGTGCCTACTTCGCGATATTTTACGCAAATATAGTGATAGTTTTGCTAATAAACTACCATTGACGAAGTTTTTTTAAATAATTAAACAAAGATTATGAAGAGTTTTATGTGGAATTATCCTCAAAAAGTGGCTACAGCAGAGCATCGCGAGCCACCTAAACATCTATATACCAGCACTTTCAATTGTGCTGAAGATGAACATCCATCTGCGGAAACGGGAAATTCAAGCCATGAAGGGGAAACTCTTTGTAGATTTTCTCATTTACGCTGAAATATACGTCCCAGAAAAACTCCGAGCGAGTCCAAGCACGAATGGTGATATTGACACTACTGTCGGCGAGAGCACTCACTGCCACATAGGGGGAGCAATCCACTTTCACCAATTTCTCTGCTATTACCTTCTCACGATTCTTCTGCCACTCGATAGCCTTTTCCTTTAATTTGTCGTGTGAAAACAACCGGCGGAGCAACGACCTACGCACAGGCTTTTCGTCACTTGCTTCATTCTCATCGGGTTCATTTTCCTTAGGCTCATCGATGATGTGACGCATCTCCTTGTCGTCTTCACGATACTTCTTCACCACTCGCTCATCGGCCGTGAGAATCGATAGAGCCACACGGCGAGCCTCATCGACATCATCGCCATAGGAAATCCCTACAACCCACTCAAGCCTGCGATATTCTTCCTTTGAATAGTTGTTGATTGTACCGGTAGAAAGCTGCCCATTGGGAATGATAATCGATTTATTATCTACTGTGTTGATTATAGTATTGAAAATCTGGATTTCCTTCACAGTACCCGTCATTCCGCCAAATTCAATGAAGTCACCTATCTTATAGGGCTTTATAAAGAGTATGAGCACTCCTCCGGCGAAGTTCTGCAAAGTTCCGCTAAGTGCCATACCGATAGCAACACCTGCCGAGGCAAATATTGCGATGAACGAACTCGTTTCGATGCCAAGTATGCCTATTATGGTCACAACAAGTATGAACAGCAGCGAAATCTTTATAAGACTGAGGATAAAAGTCCCCAGTGAGCGATCGAACTCGCGCTTTATCATCACCGTGCGCACGATTTTATATAGGCGATTGATAAGGAATCTGCCTATATAAAACACTATTGCAGCAATTATAACACGGATACCAAGATTGATAGCACCATCAATCATCTTGGCGATAAAATCATCGAGCGACCACGTACTCACAGCCTGCTTTAATGCTTCTGCCTTTTGTTCTCGGGCAGCAGCAATAGAGTCGATATCGACTTTAGGGATTTGCAGTAGTATGAAATTAAGAATCGACATTTTTTGTTTCTGAATAAGTTAGTTGTTTTTCCGAATCATTTCTTGATTACATCGCGATACCAATCGAGCGTCTCATAATAAGCATCATTATCGGCTGCATTAGTGCCGTAGATCGAAGTGGATAACCCGGAGAAGGTATCTGCATTAATTGATATTCCAAATACCGATGGTGTCGAGATTTTATAGATCACGGCATCATCGAGTGCCACATTGAATTGCTCAACCAAAGAATCATCTCCTGCTATCATGCGTGTGTACTGTCCGAAATCATAAAACAACCTCACCGACGTGATGGGGGCGCGATTGTAATATTGCAAGTCGGCTGCAGATTCCAGCTCCTTGGCTGTGGAGTGAATGTCACGGCACACGGCAGCAAGAGCGTCGAGCTTAGCACAATCGACTATCGACAAAGCAACACCCGATGTGGAATTCCTATAGTATTCATAAACCTTATCGCATATCTTTGGTAAGCTGACATTATCTTCAAAGAAAAGTGGGATAGTAACATCATAGGGCATTCCGTCGTAGGGAATTTCAGCCGGACTACCCACAAAATAGCGTGTCTTGTTGCGAAGCTGATAAGCCACCTCTATTCCACCCATATAGCAGGCATCGGCATAGATGAACGAGAACATACCGGCAGGAATGGCGTCGGCAAGTGAGTCGATGGGCATAGTTGCATTATAGTCTATTCCAAAATAGCGGGGCCGAGCACCTACGCTCTTTGGCAATGAATTTGCCCACCCGGCAGCATGTGACCAGAGAACCAATCCGTAATCATCTGACGGCGCAAACGCCTTCACATCATCCATTACTTCACTGAAACGCTGCTTTGTGACTGATGCCGACTGCTCTTCGCTATATGTCTTTAGCGTCGCAGTGGTAACTATATCATTTTTGCTGCTTATCTCCAGGAGTTGAGGGGCTTGGTTATACGATACCCTATAAAGAATCAGGCGGCAGTCGCCTCGGGAATAACCCGACAACGCGGTTTTCATCTCAGCAATGTCGGTGTTGTCCTGACCACTCATTGAGTTGGTTGCAACCATATATACAACGATAGTACGCTTTGCCAATACTTCGGGCTCGTCCTTCTTGTCGTTGCAAGAAGAGCATAAGGCTACCATCGCAAGAAAAGCAAATATATGTGTTAATATCCTCATAATAAATCTTTGAATCAGCAATAATAAAATACAAAATTAGCTAAATATCGACAACGATGCAATGAAATGTCACAAATAGTGCCTATTTTTGCCTAATATTTATGGAATTTTGTTTTTATGAGGCTTAGTTTTACATTATTTTTAGCGTTTCTGACTGCATTTGCAGCTTCAGCCCAGAGTTATTACGCTTATGTTGATTCTTCGGAGGTGTATATTAGCTCGAAAGACTGGGAAAAGGCTGAGTTTTTCATCGAGAAGGCTCTTGAAGCAGAACCCGACAACGGCAACAACTCACTGCTGCTCTCCAATCTTGCAACCGTGCAACGCTATGCCGGAAAGACGTCGGAGGCAGTGCGTAACTACTCATTAGCACTATTCATGACGCCAAATGCCGTTACACTTCTGAAAAACCGCGCATCACTATATCTGCAACTCGACAGTATCGACCTTGCATACTCCGACTATGAGCGAGTTATCAAGCTCGACAACAAAGACCTCGAATCGCTCTATAATCACGGAATGATTGCCATCGGCAAGCGAAAAATGGGTATAAGCCGAGATGACTTTGACCGAATCAAAGCCATCAGCCCCAGGTCGTTCTATGCTATTAACGGAGATGCCGTATGGCACATGGCAAAAGGCAACTATTCAAATGCCATTGAAGGCTTTGGCAAAATCATCAAGGCACGACCGTCGGTAGATGCCTATACCAATAGGGCAGAATGCTATCTTGCCACTAAGAAACTCGTAGAAGCCGACAAGGACATCAAGGCTGCCATTGAACTCGACTCCACCAATGGTACGCTATATATGCTAAAGGCACGTCT
>SAMEA3663015__coassemble_1141_pt1 | contig 8895 bp, 9 predicted proteins | sample SAMEA3663015__metabat2_high_PE_024 | metagenome-assembled genome bin SAMEA3663015 (sample SAMEA3663015) | pig gut metagenome | biome: pig gut; feature: pig-associated habitat; material: faeces | place: France | collected 2012
TACCACTCACGGGCTTATAATCGATAGGGGAGATAAGCGACGTGTTTTCAGGTTGTTCACCAATATATGTGCGCACTTTCAGGTTCACCATCACCTGACGCTGACGAGCATCTATGGAGCGCTTCACAATCTTTACCAAAGAAATGTCGTCAACGCTAATATTTTCCTGCTGTGCAATGTGCTGCCGCAGCAAGCTATCGGTATATGCAGTCTTAGGATTTACCCTAAGTTGGAGTTCTTTAATAGCCATAGAATTGAAAATTTCTGCTTATTGCGCCACAAAGTTACTGAAAATCGCCGATAATTCATTAATTTTGCACTCGTAAACGAATGTAAACACTGATTATTAATGAACAAGAAACAAATAGGTGCTCTCTTCGACCTTGATGGGGTGGTAATAGATACTGAGGGCGTGTATAGCCGTTTTTGGGAGGATATTGAGAAGAAATATCCCACCGGAATCCCTGATTTTGCAGTAAAAATCAAAGGGACCAACCTCAATTCCATAATGAGCCATTACACCGATCCGGTTGCAAAAGCAGCTGTACTTGATGCACTTGCCGAGTTTGAGAAGACTATGGTGTATGAGATTTTCCCCGATGCCGAGCGTTTTCTGAAAGAGCTGAAAGCAGCCGGAGTGCCATGCGCCATGGTGACGAGCAGTGGCGAGATGAAACTGCAGCGACTGTTTGCGCAGCAACCGCACTTGAAAGGCTATTTCGACGCCATAGTTTCGGGCGAAATGGTAAGCCATTCCAAGCCACACCCCGAATGTTTCTTAAAAGGAGCCGAAATGATTGGCTGTCGGCCGGAAGATTGCGTAGTGTTTGAGGACTCGCTGCTTGGAGTGGAGTCAGGCAAGGCTTCAGGCGCAAAGGTCGTGGCACTCCCCACCACTTTTCCCGACACAATTCGCACCACTGCCGCCGACCTCTTCATCGACTCTTTCGCCGGCTTTACCGTAGCCGATTTCCTTGCACTCCACGGAGAGTGAGGCAGTGATTAGGAAACCACTTTAATAATACACCGAGGAGAAGCTACTTTTCAATAGCTTCTCCTCGGTGTATTGTTCTGTATTATATGTTCTTAGTGAGGGTTAGCAGGCTTTGAAGCTCATGTCGAGACCCTTTACGGAGTGGGTGAGGGCACCGACGGAGATGTAATCGACACCGCACTCACCATACTGGCGAAGAGTAGCGAAGGTGATTCCGCCCGAAGACTCAGTCTCAAACTTGCCGTCGATTATCTGCACTGCCTCGCGTGTGAGGGCAGGGGTGAAGTTGTCGAGCATGATGCGGTCGATGCCACCGATTTCCATCACCTGGCGAAGCTCGTCGAGATTTCGCACCTCTATCTCAATCTTCAACTCGGGGTTGTTAGCCTTCACATACTCCTGAGCCTTGCGAATGGCATTAGCAATGCCTCCGGCAAAATCCACATGGTTGTCCTTGAGCAGGATCATATCGAAAAGTCCGATACGATGGTTCACTCCGCCACCTATCTTCACAGCTTCCTTTTCGAGCATACGCATACCTGGGGTAGTCTTGCGGGTATCGAGCACGCGAGTCTTCAAGCCTTTCAGCTCAGCCATATACTTGGCAGTGACAGTGGCAATACCACTCATGCGCTGCATAATATTTAGCATAGTACGCTCGGTCTGGAGCAGCGACTGTACACGGCCTTCTACCACAAAGGCGATATCTCCAGGCTTCACATGTGCACCATCGTGGATAAATACGGTTGGCTTCAGCTCCGGGTCGAATTTCTTAAACACCTTCATGGCGATATCCACGCCTGCGAGGATTCCTTCTTCTTTCACAATAAGCTGAGATTTGCCCATTTCATCGGCAGGAATGCAGCAAAGGGTGGTGCAATCGCCGTCGCCTATATCCTCAGCAAATGCCAAGTCGAGCAATTCATCGATTAATTGGTCTTTAGTCTTCATATTTTTTATTGTATTATTGATTATTGTCGTTTATCTCTACAAAATTACTATATTTTTGTCGAATTCAGGCACAATCACTGAGCTTTATTCATGATGATAAGGCTCGTGATTGATTATGGTCATGGCGCGATAAAGCTGCTCAGTGAAAATCAGGCGTATCATTTCGTGTGAAAATGTCATTTTCGAGAGCGACAGCTTTTCATTAGCCCGTGCATACACATCGTCGGAGAAGCCATAGGGACCACCGACCACAAACACTAATCGACGTGGCACCGATGCCATTTTCTTCTCAATGTAGCGCGAAAATTCCATCGAAGTGTACTCCCTGCCATGCTCATCGAGTAGCACCACATAGTCTCCAGCATCGAGCGAAGCAAGGATATTTACACCCTCCTGCTGTTTCTGTTGCTTCACTGTGAGGCTTTTGGTGTTCTTTGCATCACTGATATACTGGATATCGAAATTCACATAGTGCGATAACCTACGAGTGTATTCATCAATTCCCGTATTGAGAAACGATTTTCCGATTTTACCAACGACTGCAAGGCTTATTTTCATATTCAGTCAATTTGAGAGTCATCAATTAGTTTCGGGGAATCAAGTTGTGGAATTTCATCAACGTCGAGCAGTTGGGGCAGGGGATTCTTGTCGTTCTGTTTTGCACCGAGTTTCAGCAACTTATTGGCTGTAGTGTTGATGCTCGTGCCGCCATCGGTGATCTTGTTACGGCCATTTTCGTAGGCATCAGTCACTTTCTTCAGCGCTCTACCCATCGCCTCATATTCCTTCCAGAATTGTCCCACACGGTTAAGCATTTCATTTGCAAGCTCAAACACACGTTCATGGTTCTGAGCCTGGGCTATCTGTGTCCAGGTGAGGTTGATGATGCGCAAAGCGGCAAATAGGGTCTGTTCATCGGCGATATACACATTTTTTTCCATTGCACGTCGCCACAAATCGGGCTGAGCGTTTAGGGCAGTCAGAAGCGCACCCGTGTTGGGGACGAACATAATCACATAGTCCATTTTCACCTTTGGAGCTTTTATGTACGACGAATAGTCTTTAGTCGAAAGCTCCTTAACGTGCTTTGCGATGCTGTCGAGGTGTAGCTTTAAGTAGCGTTGTCGATCTTCTTCTGTTTCGGCATTCACATAGTCGATGAATGCTGTGAGCGAAACCTTTGAGTCGATAATTACTTCACGCCGCTGGTCGAGATGAAGAATCACATCGGGGCGTAGCATAGAGCCTTCAGCCGATTTTACCACTGCTCCCGAAGCATCTTTTATTGTAGCCTGAGTATCGTAGTGAATCCCCTTGGTAAGTCCCTGTGATTGCAGAAGTTCGTCAAGGACAGTCTCTCCCCAGTCACCTTGCACCTTCGATCCGTGTTTGAACACGCGGGCAAGCTCCTCGGCGCTGCGCTGCGCAGCTTCCGACTGCCGCATCATGTGCTTTATATTAGCCTCCATGGCACTACCGAGCGAAGTTTGCTTTTCGGTGCTTTCCTCCATAGCCTTTTTCATCTTGTCGATTGTCTCGCGCAATGGAGTGACTATCTGCCCTATATTTGTGGTGCTTGATTCTGCAAATTCCTTCTGACGCTCTTTAAGCATTGCTTCAGTAGCGCCTTTCATCTGCGCCTCCACCTTGGCAATCGTTTCATCGAAGCGCTTCTGCATTGCTTCAACAGCCTCATTGTGCCGCTTTTCCTGGGCTTCAATCACTGCTTTGTGGCTTTTCTCCTTTGCATCTGCAGCCTCGTTGTAGGCTCTTTCTTTTTCTGATATAAGTTGCGTAAAATGCTCTTTTTGTTCATTTAGCTTATGCTGCATTTCGGCAACCGATTTATCGTCAAGTGATTTTATTGATTCTTTCAATTCCTCGCACTTATTAATGTAAGCATCGCGTTCAAATGTTACTTTGTTACATTCCTTGGAAAGATTCGACAATTTTTCATTAAGTGAATTGGTTTTATCACTTAATTCGGCAATGGCGGCTTTCGATGACTGCACATCGTTTTCAAGCATCTCATTTCGTGCAGCAATTGCACCAATTCTTGATTTTCCAATGAGCCACCCGATTGCACAACCGGCTAATAATCCTAAAACTATATAAAGAATTTCCATATACACTTCGATTTTTTATGCAAAAATAATTGTTTTTTTCCTGATTTCACCACATAAGGTCGCGAATAATCATATCAGAGAGCATAACTCCGTCATCGGTGAGACGATAGATACCCTCTGCCTCGGTCAATAGTCCTTTGGCTATGTGCCGTTGTGCTTCAACCTTAAAGTGTGAGGCAAACCGGCTGCCAAAGATTTGACTAATCCCACTGCAATCTACGCCCCGACTTGTTCGAAGGTGAATCATCACATATTCATCATAGCGTTCTTCAATAGTGGTGGCTTCACGCTCACAAGCCAGATTACCGCTTGCAATCAGCTCAATATATTTGCGTACATTAGGAATGTTGTAGCTTCGGGTGACACCATCGTAACTATGTGCCGAAGCTCCAAGTCCTAAATACACTTCTCCGGTCCAATATGCAGAATTATGGCGCGAGTACATACCCGGCAAGGCAAAATTAGACACCTCATAGTGTTCATAGCCATTATCGCGCAATCTCCCAATCATAGCATGATACATCGCAATGCACATTTCATCGCTGCACTCGGTCAGTTTTCCCGATTCGCGCATACGATAAAGTTTGGTTCCCTCTTCGTAAGATAGATTGTAGCACGAAATGTGTGGCACTCTTAGAGCTATCGCCTTATCGAGAGAATATTGCCATGTGTCGAGCGTCTGACCGGGCAAGCCATATATTAGGTCAATGCTTATATTCTCGATGTCGGCACTCGTGATTGCTGCAACGGCCTCCTCTGCTTGCTGTGCTGTGTGCCTACGGTTGATAATCTTCAGCTCATCATCGATGAAACTTTGTATTCCCATACTCACACGGTTCACACCAATCTCCCGCAATTGTGAGATATATTCACATGTGACATCATCTGGATTAACCTCAATGGTAAATTCTTCTACTTTCGATAAATCTACATTCCTACCGATTCCGGAAGTCAAGTGATCAAGCTGCGATGGTGAGAGAAGTGATGGAGTTCCACCACCAATATATAATGTCGCAACATCATTTCCACCTAATTCATTGGAACGCATAGCACACTCATCGACGAGCACATTCACATACTGATCTTCAAGCCCTCGCGTGCCAATTGAATAGAAGTCGCAATAGATGCACTTCTTCCTACAAAACGGAATATGGACGTAGATTCCAGCCATTACTTTATGATAAGCTTTTCAATCTCGGCGACCATATCAGCAGGAAGTGAAAATCTTGCATCATCACTTTTAGCATCAATCATTTCAATGAAGTGCTGCCATTCGCCGCTGTATATGCGCAACATTCGCTGATGATTGCTCAACAAATCGCTGTGGCTGTGCAGGGTATTGGCATAGCGGTCGCAGAGTTTCACAAATGGAGCAAATGGGGTAGAACGAATGCCCTCATAGTAGCGGTCGGAGGCTCGTTCTGCTCGTGTACGACCTTTTTCGTTGGTGAGAGCATATACAATTTCAGCCGCTGTGCGTGCTTGATCGTCATTCATGAACCCGGAAGCCTCTCGCACAACATCGTTGTAGCTCAATCGAGCATCTTCAATGCTATCGTGAAAATATGCACCAAATATCAGCGGCAATATATCTGATTCGCCAATGACCACACCGTATCCCCATTGCATCGCAGCATCAGCTACCATATTTAGATGATAGCCGTACGGGAGATGTTCATCATATTTTTGATTTACACTTTCATGTAGTCTCCATGCTGCATCACGAATAGCCAAAATTGTTGCAGTATTTGCTTTAATCAGCGACTGAAATGATGATTTATCCATAAAAATTGACATTGAACTCGGTGTCTCTAACAAAAAAATGCTATATCTTTACAAAGTTACATAGATTTATTGAAATATACAATTCATTTTTCATTCTTGATATCACCAAACGAATTAGAAAAAACATTTTGGCACAAAAAAATGCGAATTAACAAAAAAACAACCTCCAAATAGGGCTAATATGAGAAAAAATGTGTAATTTAGCGTTTGTTTTCCTACCAATAAATTTATGATGATGAGAGATACTATCAAATATGCTTTGCTTTCAGCCTTGCTCCTGTTGCTGTGTTACAGTTGTGGAGGGCTGAAAAACAAATCTTTGGAAATGAGCACTGATTCTGTTGCCCTCCGCACGGTAAATGTTATCGACACCACAAGCTATATGCTCGGCAACGACCACAAATGCAGCGTTACTGCTGAGGCTGCTATAACTTACCCCGATGGCTATAAGGACGAAGACTCTACCCAGAAATTACAGAAGATATTTTCAAGTAGCGTGCTCGATGTTCCTGCCGACAGCATAAATCTATCTTAATCTTTCCACCGATTCGTGAAAAACGTCTTGAATCAATATGGCGAAGATGTAGATGAGGTTGAATTTGACAAAGATGAACGCGTTGTAGTATACAACTATAACTCCCGCACAAGCATAAAGCCCGTATATAACAAAAATGGCATTATCAGCTTCTGCAAAGAGGAGATTACAAAGAAGAACGACAAGGTGACTATGACCTCACATTCCTATATCAACATCTCTCTTCCTTCAATGAATGTGCTGGTGCTCAGCAACTTGTTTCCCGAAGAATCCATCTCGGATATTTCCGACTTGCTGAAACGCAAACTTCTCGTTCAGCTTAATGCCAAGGACGAAGCCGACTTGATCGACATGGGATATTTCAACCTCGACAATCTGGTAGCCAATAATAATTTCAGCATAGGTGAAGAAGGAATTACCTGGACTTTCGGCATTTTCGACATTGCATGCTACAGCGTGGGTGAAACCGTGATTACACTCGATTATGAGTCGCTAAAACCATATATGCTCGAGAACAATGAGATAGCCGACTTGGTTAAATAAATAACTTTCCACCCTAAACCGAATGAATAATGATTGACGTAATTCTTAAATATTTTCCCACATTAAGCGACACTCAAAAACAACAATTTGCCGAACTTGGCGTACTGTATCCCGATTGGAACAGTAAGATCAATGTGATTTCACGCAAAGACATCGACAACCTCTATGTGAACCACATTCTCCACTCACTCGCTATTGCCAAATTTATCGATTTCAAGGCTGGCTCGAGCGTTATTGATATGGGGACTGGCGGTGGATTTCCCGGTGTACCCCTTGCTGTGATGTTCCCGGAGGTTAAGTTCCATCTTGTTGATAGAATCGGCAAAAAACTTAAAGTAGTTGACGACATTGCGTCGAAAATAGGACTGAAAAACGTCACCACTCAGCACGGCGACATCAAGGAGGTGAAAGGCTCATTCGACTTTGTGGTGAGTCGTGCCGTGATGGATATCAACGAGCTTATTCCGCTTGTTCGCCGACTGGTAAAACGCCAGTGCATCAATGCAATGCCTAACGGCTTGATCTGCTTAAAGGGCGGTAATCTCGAAGGAGAGCTTCATAAAGTGAAATCACAAGCTTTGGTGGAAGAGTTAAGTTCCTACTTTAATGAGGAATTCTTTGCCACAAAGAAAGTAATCTATCTGCCGCTTTAGCCTTCAAGGCTTTAAATCAATAAACTCCGTATTTATTACAGTAATGAATGTATCAGTCTTTATAGTGAATCACGTTGGTGAGAATTGCTACATCTTGTGGAATGGCAAGAGTAGCGATGCAATAATAATCGACCCGGGTATGTGCGACGAGCGGGAGCGTGCTGCCGTCGATAAGTTTATTGCCAATAATGACCTCAACTTGAAATGTGTACTCCTCACTCACCAGCACTTCGACCATATACTCGCTGCAAGATACATTGCCGACAAATATGGAGTAGATGTGTGTGCCAGCACTGCCGACAATGCACTTGGCATGAACCTTCAGCAGCAAGTAGCAAGTTTCGGACTTCCCTATAAATGTGAACCAATAACCGTGACCCACAATCTCAATGACAATGACTGCCTGACGCTTAATGGCGAAAAAATAACAGTGATTTCCGTTCCGGGTCATTCACAAGGAGGCTTGGCTTTCTATCTACCCGAGTCAAGCTGTGTATTCGTGGGCGATTCACTCTTCCGCCGAAGCATTGGCAGAACCGATCTTCCAGGAGGTGACAGTGCGCAACTGATAAATAGCGTGAAGCAAAAGATCCTGACACTTCCTCCCGATACGTTTGTATATTCAGGACATGGTGAGGCAACTGAGATAGGGGAGGAGCAACGAATGAATCCATATCTCCTGTATTACTAACATTATTCGGAGCACAAAATAACCAACTATTTTACAACTATGATAGAATATCTTGAAGCAATTGACATAGAACTATTCACCTTTTTAAATGGACACTACAATGCCTATTTCGATCAGTTTATGTGGTTGGTATCATCGCGATTGGCATGGATTCCAATGTGTCTTGCACTGCTCTATGTGGTTTTCCGCAACAACTGGCGCAATGGCTTGGCTGCACTATTGCTGATTGCAATCACAATCACATTGAGCGACCAGATTTCATCGGGCATCATAAAGCATGCAGTGGAGCGGCTTCGTCCAACACATACCGAGGCACTAATTCCCATTGTGCATACCGTGAATGGCTACATGAGTGGCTTGTATGGCTTCGTATCGAGCCACGCTGCCAATTCATTTGGGGTGGCTATGCTTCTTTCCTTGCTATTCAAGAACCGGTGGCTAACCATGCTGATGTTTTTGTGGGCAACCATACTCTCGTACAGCCGCATCTATCTTGGCGTACACTTTCCCGGCGACATAATAGGAGGCATGATAGTAGGACTTGCAGTAGCATCATTGCTCTATTTTCTCTACAAAAAACTTCTGGCAACCAAAGCCCGCCTATATTGCACAATCGA
>SAMEA3663015__coassemble_1219_pt1 | contig 8597 bp, 5 predicted proteins | sample SAMEA3663015__metabat2_high_PE_024 | metagenome-assembled genome bin SAMEA3663015 (sample SAMEA3663015) | pig gut metagenome | biome: pig gut; feature: pig-associated habitat; material: faeces | place: France | collected 2012
GACACCGTGCTGTCGCAAACCAAAGCTCGCCTCCCCTGGCTCCTTATCGGAATGGTGGGCGGTCTCGCCAACTCGGTGATTCTCGGCGGCTTTGAGAAGGGATTTGCTACCAATCCGGCAATGGCTCTTTTCATTCCGCTTATCGGAGGAACCGGCGGAAATGTTGGAATACAGTCGTCGGCTATCATCGTGCAGGGTCTTGCCAACGGCAGCCTCGACATCAAGGACTTCGCCCGGCATCTGTGGAAGGAGCTTAGCGTAGGCTTGCTCAACGCTACCATCATATCGCTGCTCGTGTTCTGCTACAACTGCTTCCGCCTCGACCCCACCAACGTCACCACCATAGCCGTATCGGTGTCGCTCTTCTGCGTGGTTATCTTCGCTTCGGTATTCGGCACCTTTGTGCCTCTAACGCTCGAAAAGCTCAAAATCGATCCTGCACTTGCCACAGGACCCTTCATAAGCATCACCAACGACATCATAGGCATGCTCATCTATATGCTCGTCAGCTCAGCACTGCTCAATTCGTTGGCATAGGCTGTTTTCGCAATGCCGAAAAACACAGCAGGCACCTCACTCACGTGAGATGCCTGCCAAAGATATAAAGAATCAAACTGTAAAAAAACAATAATCTTCTGTTCCACTAACAGGGCACACAGCCGGTGGCTGTGCAGCTTCTCTATCAGAGAATGCCCTGAGCCATCATGGCATTTGCCACCTTCATGAAGCCTGCCACATTGGCACCCTTCACATAGTTCACATAGCCATCTTCCTGCTTGCCATAGCGCAAGCACTGTGCGTGGATATTAGCCATAATGTCCTTGAGCTTCTTGTCAACCTCCTCGGCACTCCAAGAAAGCATTTGTGCATTCTGAGCCATTTCAAGACCCGAAACCGACACTCCACCGGCATTTGCTGCCTTACCGGGAGCGTAGAGAATCTTGGCGTTGATAAACTCATGCACAGCCTCGGGAGTAGAAGGCATGTTGGCACCTTCCGACACTGCGATACAGCCATTGGCAAGCAGAGTGCGTGCATCGTCGCCGTCGAGCTCATTCTGTGTAGCCGAAGGCATGGCTATGTCGCACTTCACGCCCCATGGACGGCCGCCCTCGAAGTATTCGCAGCCATATTCCTCGGCAAACTCGCGAATGCGGCCACGATATATATTCTTGAGCTTGAATATGTAGTCGAGCTGTTCACGGGTGAGACCTTCGGGCACATAGATAGTGCCATTAGAGTCACTCATAGTCACCACCTTAGCGCCAAGCTGCAAGAGCTTGTCGGCAGTGTAGGTAGCCACATTACCCGAACCCGAGATAGCCACCTTCTTGCCCTTGATGTCGATGCCGCGAGTAGCAAGCATATTCAGCAAGAAATACACATTGCCATAACCAGTAGCCTCAGGACGGACTAGTGAACCACCAAACTCAATACCCTTTCCGGTGAAAGTTCCGGTGTGCTCACGAGCCATCTTCTTGTACATTCCAAACATATAACCCACCTCGCGACCGCCTACGCCGATATCTCCGGCAGGCACGTCGGTATCCGGTCCGATATGGCGCCACAATTCAGCCACGAAAGCCTGGCAGAAACGCATAATCTCCATGTCGCTCTTGCCCTTAGGGTTGAAATCAGAGCCACCCTTTCCACCGCCCATTGCGAGAGTGGTGAGGGAGTTCTTGAACGTCTGCTCGAAGGCAAGGAACTTGAGAATCGACAAGTTGACCGACGAGTGGAAGCGGATTCCTCCCTTGTACGGACCAATCGCGTTGTTGTGCTGCACGCGATAGCCCATATTGTTCTGTACGCGACCCTTGTCGTCCACCCACGATACACGGAAAGAGAAAATCCTGTCGGGTATGCACAGGCGCTCAATCAGATTATATCGTTCAAACTCGGGATGCTCATTGTAGGCATCTTCAATGGTGGTTAGCACTTCCTCTACTGCCTGAAGATACTCAGGCTCATTGGGAAAACGACGACGCAAGTCGTTTAATACGTCACTTGAATTCATTTTTCAAAAAAGTTTCTTTATGTTTTTATACTAAAATCCCTTATTCTATTAGTGTAAGCTGCATTTATAGTGCAAAAACTGCTGAGATGCAGCAAAACTTATGCAAAGTTACAAATAATTCCTGAAAATTCTAACATTTTATCACAAAAATATCGCTTTTTGTGAGATTTTTTCTTTTTTACCCCAATTTTACGATGAATTATCCACAAAATACACCTATTTCGCAACAATCTGCTACCACTTTCACACCCTCCGGCACCCACACCAACTCACCATCACACCCTCTCAAATTCACAAAATACACAACCTTGTGTAACACAACCTTGTGTATTTTGTGTTTTTTTACTAACTTTGCATAAGATAGGCGGCATTTCGGCATAACAGCTCAAGCAAGCTTGGCTTTTCTGCTCTCAATTTGTACGCATACAAAGAAATTCAATAAATATACCTGACAATTATGAGCAACAACAAGAGTTTTGTTTTCGGAGTATCAGTTTCCGATTATAATTTTATCGGCAGAGAAACTGAAATCCGCCAACTCAAGATGAATTTTGAAGAAGGGATAAACACCATTCTCATTTCACCGCGACGATGGGGGAAAACTTCGCTCGTGAAGCGTGTGTGCCAAGAGGTTGATAAGGAAAAGGTAATCACAGTGTTCATAGATATATTCCGCTGCAAAAGCGAATATGAATTTTACAACACTCTCACCGAGGCAATACTGAAACAAACAGCATCGCGCTCTGAATTATGGATGGAAAATGCCCGGGAGTTTCTCACAAGACTTACTCCCAAAATCAGCGTATCGCCCGAGCCAAGCTCAGAATTTGCCCTCAGCTTAGGAATTACGCCACACACTCACACACCCGAGGAAGTGCTTCAGCTTGCTGAAGACATCGCCAAGCGTAAGGGTAAGCGCATCGTGGTGTGTATCGACGAATTTCAGCAAATAGGTGAAATGCCCAACTGCCTCAGCTTGCAGAAGCGGTTACGTTCGGTGTGGCAGCATCAACAGCATGTATCGTATTGCCTTTTCGGCAGCAAGAAACGCACTATGATGACGGTGTTTCAACGGCGTAACATGCCACTCTACCAGTTTGGCGACTTGAAGTTTCTCGGGAAAATCCCGACAGAGACATGGACACACTACATTATATCACATTTTGCCGACCGCCATCGCTCGATTTCAAGCGATTTGGCTGCTAAAATATGCCTCACGGTTGATAATCACTCTTCCTACGTCCAACAACTGTCGTGGATAATCTTCTCTCTGATTGATGAAGGTGAAATGGTGGAAGAACGACATCTGCAGATGGGAATTGATGCCTTAATAGATAGTCAAGAACAGCTCTTTATGCAACAAATAGAGCCTCTCACTGCATACCAGATGAACTTTCTCCGTTGCATTGTTGCCGGCAACCACACGAATTTTGGCGAATCGCGTATTAGAGAGACCTTTAATCTGGGCAGTGCATCAAATATTGCCCGACTAAAAAGTGCTCTTATTGAAAGGGATCTCATTGAAAACGATGGACTCGAAATTCACATTACCGACCCCATATTTTCGCTGTGGCTAACAAGAAGAGGATGAAACATTCAAGGCTATTACAGCATAATTGTTGGTAGCATTTTTGGGGAAAACATTTTTTAACGCACAAAATAATTAGCGAAAGCGAATTTTATATAAATTTGCGACCAAGAAGTGATAAATTTTTGCTTCAAATTGGAGCAATGTCAGCTTTTTTAAGCGCCTTTGGTGCATCATTAACTACATTGAAATTAATTAACTAAAACTATCATTATTATGAAGAGATTTGCTTTTTCTGCTATTTTCGTAGCTATTATGGTTGCTGTTAGCTCACTTTGCGCTAACGCCCAATCTTTCTCAACCGATGCTAAGCGTACTTACAAGCCCACTAAAGAGGTGAAGAAGGAAGCTAAGAAATATGAGAAAGACGGTTGGAAGGTTGCTTTTGGCTCAATGCCTATGGCTGAACAAATGCAGCGTGCTATTTATTTCCAGAACGAAGTTGACGGCAACGGTCAGGCTAAATATGCCATCGGCCGCGGACAGACTACTGCCGAATATATCGATGCAGCTCGTCTTCAGGCTATGGAGTTTGCTCGTCTTCAAATTGCAAACCAGCTTGAGACCGAACTTACTGCCGAGGCTAAGAACGTATTTGGCAACGAGCAGGGTGAGCAGGTAACCTCAGTGATGCAGACTTCAGTGGGTGGCCGCAGCGTGGTTACTCAGAAGTTGAGCCAGACTATAGTTGTTACTGAAATCCAGCGCGAGCTTCCTAACGGACTTAAAGAGGTGCAAATCACCATTGCTGCCGATCGCTCGCAAGTGTTGAAGGCTGCCAAGAAGGCTATTCGTGAAGAGCTCAAGAAGCGCGGCAACGACATCGTTGAGGAACTCGACAAGAAGGGCTGGGAATAATCGCATTATCCCATCTTTGCTACTCGCTTGCAAATGAGCCAACGCCCCATTCAAGCTCGCCAAGCGCGATTTTAAGTGGCGTTGTGCAAAAAACATAGCATTAGTCCATGGGAATTAGGCACATGATTCCTATGGGCTAATGTGGTTTTAGCAGTGCAATAGCATTTACAGAAATTTTTATTCTTTCACCCATCAAATAGAAGCATGAAACGACTACGTACATTAATCATTACCATAATGGTGGGCTGCATATCGATGGTGGTAATCGCCGACAAGCCTCGTGCTACGCAGAGTTTGCGGTCGAGCCTTCGTGAAATGCAAAACGACACCTCATCGTACGATGAATATAAAAAGCGTGTGAGCGAAAACTATGCCAAGCAGCGCAAAGAGATGATTGAGCGCTACATAGCTTATCGCGACAGCGTACTGAAGGAATTTGTCGATGCCTTAGGAAAGGATTGGGAAGAGGAAACATCTGACAAGCCTCTGCCTATGCCTGTGGATAACTCAGTGCCACCTGAAATCATCAAAGACGAGCCTGAAGTAGCACCCACTCCCGAGCCTGCCCCTGAGCCTAAGAAGGAAGTAACTCCCGCGCCCGAGCCCAAGAAGGAGGTAACTCCTGCCCCTGAGCCTAAGAAGGAAGTAACTCCTGCCCCTGAGCCCAAGAAGGAAGTGACTCCCGCGCCTGAGCCCAAGAAGGAAGTGACTCCCGCGCCCGAGCCTAAGAAGGAGGTGACTCCCGCGCCTGAGCCTAAGCAAGAGCCTAAAGCTGAGCCTAAAAAAGACGTAAAGAAGGATTCAAAGAAGGATTCAAAGAAGGATTCAAAGAAGGATAGCAAAAAAGGCTCCAAGAACGACAAGAAAAAAGGCAGCAAAGCCGAGTCGAAGAAAGAGCCAAAAGCTGAGCCCAAAGTTGAGCCAAAGCCCCAGCCTAAACAAGAGCCTAAACAAGAGCCAAAAGCTGAGCCGAAGCCCTCAAAGCCGCGCAACAATGGCAGCATTGCAGGTGTAGGCCGAATCAAGATAGACGAAGTAATTGAGGTGCCAAGCATTAAAGCTCGCGTACAGCCCAAGCCTTTTGTCCCCGTAATCATTCCCGAAGGTACAACAGTTGCCAAGAAGTGCGAGTTTGATTTCTTTGGCTCACACATCGCCATCGCTATCGACGACGACTGTCGCTTCAAGCTCGAAAGCAACACCAACCAAGGCGTGTCGAAAGCCGTTGGCGCACTTGCGAAAAACGACAAATACACCGTAGTGCTTCAAGACTGCCTCGACGCTCGCGAGAAACTGAAACTCAACGACTGGGCATACTACTCAATGCTCATCAAGCTGGGCGAAACATTCTTCGGAAAGTGCAACGAAGCCACACTTCTTTCGGCATATCTCTACTGCATGTCGGGCTACCAGATGCGCTTTGCATTCGACAGAAGCACACGCAAGCTCTTGATCCTTGTTGCCTGCGACCAGTTAGTATCGGGTGCGCCCTATTGCCGCTACGATGGAGTGAAATTCTTCATTTTCTCAAATGAGGCCAATAGCGGATCGATAGAGCTTGAATGGTGCACCTACGCTCTCCCCAAGGAGAAAGCCATGTCGCTCTGGATGAAAGACGAGCCGCAATTTGCCGACGATGCCCGACTGGTGAAGCATCGCCCATATCAAGCTGCACAGCCGGTGGCATACAAGGTGAACAAGAACCTTATCGACTTCTACGACACCTACCCCGTGCCAAGTACCGATGGCGATGAATATTCACGATGGATTTACTACGCCCAGACTCCTATGAGCGAAAATGCCCAAGCCACTGTCTATCCCGAGCTTCGCAAGCAACTTGCCGGAAAATCCACCTTCGAGCAGTTGCGCACAATAATGTACTTCATCGAGGGCTATCGCTATGGCTACGATGATGAGGTGTGGGGACACGACCGTGCATTCTTCCCCGATGAGACTCTGTTCTACCCCATGAGCGACTGCGAAGACCATGCGATTCTCCTGTCACGCCTTGTGCGCGACCTGATGGGACTTCCCACTGCCCTTGTCTATTATCCCGGGCACCTGGCAGCAGCAGTCTGCGTTGATGAAGATATTCCCGGCGACTACCTTGTGACGGGCAACACCAAATACCTTGTGTGCGACCCCACAATCTACTATGGCGATCCCGGAAAGACAATGACTCAAATGATGGGCAAGCCTGCCAAGCTCATATTGATTAAATAAGATCCTAACTACAAAGAAGATGCTACCCTCAAGAAGCGACATACTGAAAGTGCTGGTTGTGGCGATTGTCACAATCAGCCTTTCCCGTGGCCTCACCTATATTCCACTGAGTGTGTCGTTTTTTGCTTCCACAAGCGTTGCCGACATCAATCAGTTTGACATCTACAGCGACTTGCAGCACTCGCAAGGCATCATGCCCTACGACAACTCCATCACCGTGGTAACCCTGCCACATGGCAGCACGCGATATGAACTTGCGCAGACACTGATGATGCTGTCGGAGTGCAAGCCTGCCGCCATTGCGGTGGATATCGACCTCGTAGGCGAGAAAGACCCCGAAATCGACGATATGTTGCGCGAAGCAATCATGGCAAACACGAATGTGGTGTTTCCGTGCAAGATTGATTGCCTCGACGACACTTCGCGCTTCTTCACCGATGCCGGAGCACTTGGCATCACTCGCGGATACACCAATCTCGACACCCGTGACCGCGACAATGCAGTGATTCGCTCTTTCACATCGTTCTACGTTGATACCCTTACCCACGACACCATCTTCAGCCTGCCCTTGCAGGCAGTGAGGCTGGTCTATCCCGAGGCTATCGAGAAGCTGAAGAGCCACAAGTCGAGCCGGGAATACATCAATTTCATTGTTGAGTATCTCACCATCTCCTACGAAGAGATTCCCGACTGGAGCGATGCCCTCACAGGCTCGATTGTGCTGCTTGGGCTCGACACCCAAGCCGACGTGCACCGCACATCAATCGACGAGCAGACTCTCGGGCTGAAAATCCACGCCTACACAGCCTCTACTGTGATTCGCGAAGCCTATATCAAGGAGGTTGCCAAGTGGGCGTCGGAGGTATTCGGATTCATCATGATTGCACTCTTCATCTCGCTCAACATCTTCTACGGCCGCCGATTCCCGCGTGCCGGAGGCTTCTTGGTGCGCACCACCACCTACACGCTCTTCTTCAGCCTGCTCATTTCGAGCTTCGTGCTCTTTATGGAGCGCGCAGTCTATTCCGACTGTGGCTGGTTCCTGCTCGCCATCGCCTTCTGTCCCTGGGCTATCGACATCTACACCCTACTCCAGATATTGGCAGATAAAATCAAGCAGTTGGCAAAACGTGTACCCGGAACATTGTCGGCAGCACAAAAATGGATTAATCAAAAAAAGAAACAGAAATCATAACTACTAAACAGAAACAACGTATTATGAAACAACGTCTTATCCTCACACTTATGGCAGTGATGCTCACAATCACCAGTGCAATGGCTGCCAAAGTCTATCGCATCACCGATATTCACGGTGAGGTGAAAGCCAACGGATTTATTCTCAAACGTGGAAACACCCTCACCGAGAAAGATGAAGTGTCGGCTCGCAACGCTTCTATCATCAAGATCACCGACAACAAGACTTCCTATACCCTGAAGGTGATTGGCTCGGGAAAAACGGTGAAACAGCTCATCGCCGCACTGCCCGACAAGTATGAATCGGCTGTGAAAGGCATTCGCAGCAACCTCAACCGCACATCTGCCGTGAAAATAGAGTATGGAATGGTGACTATGGACGCCGAAGTGATGTCGGACTACGATATCCGCGAGGGCGAGGCAGTAGCTATCTGCAAGGAAGACAGCATGGGCAATCTGCGCGTGCTATTCATGCGCTATGGCATGGAGAAACCGCTTGCCTACAAGATTCCTGCCGTTTCCTACAACTATCTGCTCCGCACCAACATCATCTCGTCGAAAGGCTCTGATTTCGCCTACGAATACACCGCCGTGTATGAAACCCTGTGGAAACCCCTTGAGAAATACCTCAAGCCGGGCGACACACTTATCTACACAATGGTGCCCTATCTTGCCGACATCGACATGAGCCGCATCAAGGTAGATGAAAAGAACCGC
>SAMEA3663015__coassemble_1232_pt1 | contig 8543 bp, 5 predicted proteins | sample SAMEA3663015__metabat2_high_PE_024 | metagenome-assembled genome bin SAMEA3663015 (sample SAMEA3663015) | pig gut metagenome | biome: pig gut; feature: pig-associated habitat; material: faeces | place: France | collected 2012
TTTCGAGCTCTTCGGCGGCTTTCAGCTCTTCGGCAGCCGCCTTCATCTTCACGTACTTGGGGTTTAGAGATTTCGGACCGCTCCATTTTTGAGTGTCGAATAGGCGGTAGTTGTCCTTGTCAAGTCGGGTACGGAGCATAATGATGCTATCGACGAATACATTCTCACGAGCCGATGGGTCGGTAGAGATGTAGCCATAAATACGTTTCACGCGCTTGGTGGAGTCGCATTGCAGCTTCACCACGGCTTCGCCTTCGATACCCGAGGATCGGTAGGCAAAAGATGTGGTGCCATCGTAGTAGTCGGCGCCGAGATACACTTTCACACTATTGATGGAGTTACGAACACGGTAGATGAGAGAATAGAAGTCGCCATTCTTGTCGTCGGGCTTCTGGTTGAAGTCGAAACGGATAATGTTACGGCGATACTGAGGCTGGAGAATCCATGAGCGTTCCTTATCCCAGATGTCGGCACTGTCGCCCGATGAAGGATAGCGCTTTTTCACGCGCTTCACCTTCACGCCCTTTGGGCTTTCAGCTTGTGCAAGCTCAAGCTCCTCATCATCAAGGCGGGCGATAACTCCGTCATAGATTTTAATGTATTTGCCCACATTGTGCCCATACCACACTATAGATGAATCAAATTCTTCTTGAGTCACATTGTGCTTGGCAAAGACCGACTGTCGCACTACAGCCTTTATGGAGTCGCCGCGGTAGTTTTGAGGCGACATTTCTATGATAGCCTCACTCTTGTGAATGTCGGTGAGCAGGTCGATCATATCATCTTCGCTGAGCACCATATCGGGGCGTGAGCTGCAATTAGATAAAAGCAGTACCAATGAAGAAAACAATATGAAGCAAGAAGTGCGAGTCATTGTTCGGGAAAAGATGATAAATTAGGGTTTATTCGTCGGCCTTCGGGGTTTCCTCCTTATCATCGGTGATTTTAAGGGCGTTACCCGACAGGTGGCGTGAGTAGAACAGGATAAGCACAATCACGCCTACACTGAGGGCTGCATCGGCGATATTAAAGATGGGCTGGAAGAAGACGAAGTGATTACCGCCTACCCATGGCATCCATTCGGGCCAGTTCCACTCAACGAGCGGGAAATAGAGCATATCGACTACACGCCCGTTGAAAATGGTGCCGTAGCCGCCATCGGGAGGGAACAGAGTGGCAGTGTAGGGGAAAGCCGGGGCATCGAAAATCAACCCATAGAAAATGCAGTCGATGACGTTACCCGCAGCTCCAGCCGTGATAAGAGCAATGCACGCCATGAAGCCGGTGGGAATGTCGGTGCGGCAACGAATGCGGTAGATGTAGTAGATAAACAGCCCTACGGCAATGATTCGGAACCAAGTGAGAATCAACTTGCTGCCAAATTCAAAGCCGAAAGCCATTCCATTGTTTTCAATGAAATATAGGCGGAACCAATCGGTTATGACGTACTCTTCGCCATAGAAAAAATTGGTCTTTACCCAAATTTTCACTATCTGGTCAATCAATATGACTGCCACGATAATAATCGTGGCAAGCCATCCTTTTGATAACTTCATTCTTAATTTTTTCGGTTATCGTTGTTTTTAACTTCAATTGCAAGAGTGGCGTGAGGAACAGCCCTCAAGCGCTCCTTTGGAATCAGCTTGCCGGTGGCACGGCAGATTCCGTAGGTCTTGTTCTCAATACGCACGAGTGCAGCCTGGAGTTTCTGAATGAACTTGAGCTGACGCTGTGCAAGCTGTCCTGCCTCCTCCTTGCCGAGAGTATTGGCACCCTCTTCAAGAACCTTGAAAGTAGGACTTGTGTCGGCAACATCGTTGCCGTCGGTGTTCATCACATTTGAGCGCAGAAGCTCATAATCTTTATTTGCTTTTTCAAGTTTAGCAAGAATCAACTCTTTGAATTCCTGCAATTCCTCATCGGAATAACGTGTCTTTTCGCTCATAAGATTATAGTTTTATGGTAGTTAAGATTTTGTAACTTTTACTGTAAGCGTGTAATCGTCCATGTCGAGCTGTGTGGTGTCGTCGCCAGTGACACTATCGCAGATAACGAGCGAGTCGGCGAGCACCTGCTTCGAGATATAGTCGGTGTATTCAGTGATAGCGGCATCAGAGTTCTCATTCTTAGAGATGACCACCTTTATGCGGTCGGTGATGTCGAAATCATTATCTTTGCGGATATTCTGAATGCGGTTAACAATCTCGCGGGCAATACCCTCACGGCGCAGTTCCTCGGTCACGGTGATGTCGAGAGCAGCGGTGAGGTTACCCTCGTTGGCAACGAGCCAGCCGGGAATGTCCTCTGAAATGATTTCTACGTCGCAAGCCTCAACGGTAGCCTGTGTGCCGTCAATAGTGAATGAGAATGAGCCATTCTTCTCAAATTCGATAATGTCGGCTTGGCTCATCTCTGAAATCATCTTTCCGAGCTGTTTCATCACCTTGCCGTGCTTTGGGCCGAGTTTCCTGAAATCGGGCTTGACGCGCTTAACGAGCACACCGTCCTCATTGCCTACAAACTTGATATTCTTCACATTAACCTCGCTGAGAATCAAGCTGCTCATAGCTTCGATGTCGGCTTTCTGCGCTTCGCTCATCACGGGAACCATGATGGTGCTGAGCGGCTGGCGCACTTTGAGGTTGGCTTTTCGGCGCAGAGCAAGCACCATTGATGTGCAGTCCTGAGCCACTTGCATCTGCTCCTCGAGGGTGGGGTTGATCACGCTCTCATCGACTGTGGGGAACTTCGCGAGGTGTACCGACTTGGCGCAACCATTAGTCACAGCGGTGAGGTCGCGATAGAGCTTATCGGCAAAGAATGGAGAAACCGGCGCAATGAGGAGAGCTACGGTTTCAAGGCAAGTGTAGAGTGTCTGATATGCCGACAGTTTGTCGGTAGTCATTTCTCCTGCCCAGAAGCGCTTGCGGTTGAGTCGCACATACCAGTTGCTGAGATTGTCGCCGACGAAGTCGGAGATTGCGCGGGCAGCCTTTGTAGGCTCATAGTCTTCAAGCTGGCTATTGACTTCAGCGATGAGCGAATTGAGCAGAGAGATAATCCAGCGGTCGATTTCTGGGCGCTCGCTCACTGGCACTTGAGGCAAGGAGTTGTCGAAGCCGTCAACGTTGGCATAGAGAGCGAAGAATGAGTAGGTGTTGTAGAGAGTGCCGAAGAACTTACGGCTCACCTCTTCAACGCCGGCAGTGTCAAACTTCAGGTTGTCCCACGGCGAGGAGTTGGAAATCATATACCAGCGCAATGGGTCGGTACCATATTTTTCGATAGCTCCGAATGGGTCAACGGCATTGCCGAGGCGCTTACTCATCTTGTTACCGTTCTTGTCGAGTACAAGGCCATTTGAGATTACCGACTTGTAGGCTACGCTGTCGAAAACCATTGTGGCAATGGCGTGAAGCGTAAAGAACCAGCCGCGGGTCTGATCGACACCCTCGGCGATGAAGTCGGCAGGATATACGGTGCGGCTGTCGAGAGCCTCCTTGTTTTCAAAAGGATAGTGGATTTGGGCGTAAGGCATAGAGCCGGAGTCGAACCACACGTCGATGAGGTCGAGTTCGCGCTTCATAGGCTTGCCGCTTGGAGAAACGAGAATTATATCGTCAACGTAAGGACGGTGGAGGTCAATCTTGTCGTAATTGGCCTTGCTGTAGTCGCCCGGAACGAAGCCTTTTTCCTTCCAGGGGTTAGACTTCATGAAACCGGCGGCAACCGATTTCTCAATTTCATTGTAGAGTTCTTCAACGCTGCCAATGCACAATTCCTCCTTGTCGTCGCTACGCCAGATAGGCAGCGGAGTGCCCCAGTAGCGGCTACGGCTGAGGTTCCAGTCGTTGAGGTTCTCGAGCCACTTGCCGAAACGTCCGGTTCCGGTGTGCTCGGGTTTCCACTTTATTGTCTTGTTTAGTTCTACCATGCGGTCTTTGCATGCGGTAGAGCGGATAAACCAGCTATCGAGAGGGTAGTAGAGAATGGGCTTGTCGGTACGCCAGCAGTGCGGATAATTGTGCACGTGCTTTTCAATCTTGAAAGCAGTGCCGGCCTGCTTCATGCGCATGCAGATGACGATGTTGAGGTCTTCATCTTTGAGAGCGGCTTTTTCGTCGTATTTTCCATCGACGTTGTATTTGGGAGAGTAGGCATTTTTCACATACTCACCCTCGTAGTCCTTGTAAAGCTCCTTGTTGATGCACTTTTCCACAAAATCGGGGTCAAGCTCGTCGATGAGCCAGTATTTTCCGGTGAAATCCACCATAGGGCGGGTTTCCAGCTTCTTGTTGATCATGAAAAGAGACGGAATACCGGCAGCCTTGGCAACGAAAGCATCGTCGGCACCGAAAGTAGGAGCGATGTGGACGATTCCGGTACCATCTTCGGTAGTAACATAGTCTCCGGGGATAACGCGGAAACCGTTTTCGTTGATAACAATCTTGTCATCGATTTTGTCAACGGGCTTTACCCATGGGAAAATCTGCTCGTAGGCAATACCGACAAGCTCGCTACCCGAAAACTCAGCAATCACGCGGTAGGGGACGACCTTGTCGCCAGCCTGGTAATCGGCAAAGTCTTTTTCGGCACCGTCGGCAGCGAAATAGGCGCTTACGCGCTCCTTAGCCATAATGCAGACCATAGGTGTGCCGTTGTAGGGGTTGAATGTCTCGAGAGCAACGTATTGGATCTTTGGACCGACGCAAAGTGCGGTGTTTGAAGGCAGAGTCCAAGGAGTTGTTGTCCATGCGATGATGCAGATGTTGTCCTTGAAACCATCGGCAGCCTTAGCCTTGATAGCTTCAACCACGCTGTTGCCATTATCCTTCACGTGGAACTGGGCAGTAACAGTGGTATCCTTCACGTCGCGGTAGCAACCGGGCTGGTTAAGCTCGTGAGAGCTGAGACCTGTGCCGGCAGCCGGTGAATAAGGCTGGATGGTGTAGCCCTTGTAGAGAAGCCCCTTGTTGTAGAGCTGCTTGAGGAGCCACCAAAGAGTCTCGATATAGCTGTTCTCATAGGTGATATAAGGGTTGTGCATATCCACCCAGTAGCCCATACGGTGAGTGAGGTCTTCCCACTCTTTGGTGTATTTCATCACCTCCTTGCGGCAAGCGGCATTGTAGTCATCGACCGAAATTTTGGTGCCGATATCCTCTTTTGTAATACCGAGAGCTTTCTCCACACCAAGCTCCACCGGGAGACCGTGAGTGTCCCAGCCGGCTTTGCGCATCACCTGGAAGCCCTTCATGGTCTTGAAGCGGCAGATGATGTCCTTAATGGTGCGAGCCATCACATGGTGAATACCCGGCATACCGTTAGCCGATGGCGGACCTTCGAAAAACACAAATGAAGGTGCGCCTTCACGCTCCTTGATACTGCTCTCAAACACATTTTCTTCGTCCCACTTCTTCAGAATCTCCTTGTTGATGTCTGACAGATTGAACTTGCTATATTCGTTGAATTTACGATCCATAAAATTATATATCAATGAAAAACGGTGCGAATTTACTAAAAATTTTGCTATTTTCCTAACTTACCCATTTTGCCGCCTTTAATTCCGCCTCCGAGGGAGAAAATATTCTGGTCGTAGCTGACGGTTTTCATGCCTTGCTCACGCTTGCGCTTGAGGGCGAGCTGCACGAGGTGTTCCATTTCTTCATCGAACTTCAAGCCCGATCCTTCCCAAAGGTAGAACGAAAGAGAGCCGGGAATGGTGTTAATCTCGTTGACGAAGATTTTTCGGCAGCCTGAGGCATCACGCTCGCTCTTGCCCTCAATCATCACATCAACGCGGCTGACGCCGTGGCATGAAAGGGCACGGAACGTCTCACCGGCGAGGAACTGAATGCGCTTTGTTTCGGCGTCGGGTAGGTCGGCAGGGAACTTCTTCTGCGATGCAGCCATTCCTTTTGCGCCCTTAGTACCGCCCATATACTTGTCGGTGTAGGTGAGAATGTCTTGCGAAGTGAGAGGCTGTTCAAGAACCGACATGCGATATTCATTGCAGTCGCCTATTACGGAACAGTTGATTTCCTGGAGATCTTTTACCATATATTCCACTATGAGGCGGGTGGAATACTGCTCGGCTGCATCGACCTTGTCGATAAGCTCCTCGCGATTGTGGGCGCAGCCTATACCGACAGAAGAGCCGAGGTTGGCAGGCTTCACGATAACGGGATAGCCCAGCTTGTTCTCGATTTGGGCAATCAGCTCATCGCGCTTTGCAAACCATTGCTTATCGGTGAACCACACATAATCCACTACAGGAATGTCGCAAGCCTGAAGAATCATCTTCATGGTAATCTTATCCATGCCGTTTGCACTTGCGAGCACATCGCAGCCGGCGTAGGGAATGCCGATAGTCTGGAGGACACCTTCAAAGATTCCATCTTCAACGTTTGAGCCGTGAAGCACCGGAATCACCACATCGAGACGAGTGAGCACATCGGTTCCGAAAAGAGGCTTCTTTGTCTTGTAGAGGTTGTAATCGTCGTAGATAGGACGCATATACACCTCCTGGCACTTTGCGAGGAGAGAGTTGATGTCGCGGTAGTTGGCGACGTCGAAGAGTGCATCGCCGGTGTACCACTTGCCCTGCTTGGAAATGTATATTGGTGTAACGTCGTATTTATCGCGGTTGATGGCATGCATTGCTTGCGATGCCGAAATCACTGAAATCTCATGTTCGGTAGAACGTCCGCCGAAAAATACTCCAATGTTAGTCTTCATATTCTTATCGTTTATTATAAGTTGAGTTATTGATTATCAGTTATTTAAAAGAATCGGGGAGGTCGTTTTCGTAGAGCACGGTGTCGCCCGCTTGGGCAAAGCTGAGCATAAGCTTCTGTGCTTCAGCAAAAGTGGTGACAGAGTGTACGTTAGCGCTGTTCATATCCTTCTTGTTGATACCCTTGAGGATAGCGTCGCGGTTGTATTGTCCCACGATGATAGCCACATCGGCAGTTTCGGCAATGTGCTCACCGAAAAGTTCATTGAAATACTCCTGCTTTGAGCCAAGCTCAATCATGCCCGGAGTGATGACAATGCGCTTGCCACCCTTCATTCCGGCAAGTACGTCGAGAGCCATGCGCGAGCCGTCGGGGTTGGAGTTGAAAGCATCGTCGATGATGGTGATGCCCGAAGCAGTGCGCTTCACGTTGAGGCGATGCTCCACTTGCTCGATGCGGCTCACGGCATACTTAATCTTCTGTTCATCGACACCGAGGTGCAGAGCCATGATGACGGCAGCCATAAGGTTGGAGATGTTGCACTCACCCACGAGACGAGTGCTAAGCTCTATACTCCGGCCTTCGCCCACTATTGTGAATTGAGTGCCGGCTGCACTGTATGTGATGTTTTCAACGTGATAGTCGCTTGTGCTTTTGGGGGCTACGGTGTAGCGGCGAGCTGTGACGTTATCGACTTTGCGGTTGGCAACGTAGGGAAAATCATCGTTGAGTACGGCAAATCCGTCGGCAGGCAGAGCATCGATTAGCTCAAACTTGGTGCGCTGCACATTTTCTATCGATTTAAAAGACTCAAGGTGCTGCTCGCCTACGGCTGTGACAATGCCCATCTGAGGGTGCACGATGTCGCAGATTTCCTTGATGTCGCCAATGTTTTTTGCGCCCATTTCCACGATGAAAAGGTCGTTATAGGGCTGGAGCATCTCACGCACGGTGCGGACCACACCCATAGGGGTGTTGAAGCTGCCCGGGGTCATAAGCACCGAATATTTTTCCGAAAGAATGCGATTGAGATAGTGCTTGGTGCTCGTCTTTCCGTAGCTGCCTGTGATGCCCACAATCTTCATGTGAGGCATTTGGGCGAGGATTCGCTTAGCGTCGTTGATGAAGCTATTGTTGATGGCACGTTCTACGGGTTTAAGCAGCCAGTTGAACGCGAGAGAGAATGCATAGGAGAAAGTGGCGAAGAAGAGAGCCACAAGTCCCGCCTCGAATGTGAGCTGACGCATCACAGCCGCGAGGGCAGCCACAGCGAGGAGCACAGTGCACTCGGTGAGATAGAGACGAAGAACGCGCTTGGTGAAAACGAGCGGCTTCTTATATTTCTTCCTAAGCGCAATAGTGCACTTCACTGCCATTGCTATGGCGAGAATTAGCTTTACGGGCCATGACTGCATGAAAGTGGATAGCGCAAGCACCAGCATAGCGAGATCGGCAAGGCGGCTAACGCCGGCGTATTCGCTGCTGCCTTTGAGCCACTTGATGAAGCGCTCGTTGCGGTAGGAATTTTGCTGCATCATCTGCATATCCCATTTCACTTCGGTGAGAAGCAGGGCAACGGCAGCTATCACAAACAATATGTCAATTATCAGAATAAGTGTTGTCATATCAATAGTTTATTGTTTCGTCATGTCTTTACTTAGGAAACTTTTCAGCACGGCTGCAAATTGGTAGGGATTCTCGAGGAAGCTATAATGCCCCACGCCATCGAAGCTCACAAGCCCGGCATCGGGAATGAGCTTTTCCATGATTTTGGCATCGGCGAGCGGTGTGGCGGTGTCATTTGCC
>SAMEA3663015__coassemble_1250_pt1 | contig 8471 bp, 9 predicted proteins | sample SAMEA3663015__metabat2_high_PE_024 | metagenome-assembled genome bin SAMEA3663015 (sample SAMEA3663015) | pig gut metagenome | biome: pig gut; feature: pig-associated habitat; material: faeces | place: France | collected 2012
TATCGGACCGCGTCCCTACCCCGAAAAAGATTTCTTCACAGTGTGGCAACCTGCACAATATGTAATCCCTATTGTTGCCACCGAAATCATAAACCAAGACAACGGCAAATAACGCAACGCCCCAGCCACAATCAATGTCGCAGGGGCGTCACGCACTTATCGCTTTAAGTTACTCTTTATCGATTGCCGTTTGCTCTATCTGGCGGCGTGCAATTTCTATTTTCTTTGTCAGAAGGAGTTTGTCGTGCTCGGCACGCATTCCTGTGCGTATCGCAGTTGAATAACGATATGATTCCACAATGGCTCGTTTCAGGGCATTGCTCAAAGGCACAGTGTGTTGCTTCTTTCCCACAAAAGTGAGTGAAAGCTTGGCATCGGCATTGTTGGTGATAAATTGGCAGAAATCAGCACACTCATCATAGCGGAAAGTAACCATCTCATTAGAGACACCATCATCACTGAAGCGGTAGTTGCGCGAGTTGTCGTAGGGAACGGATTTTGTCTCGGCACTGCCTGCCCCACAGCTCACACGCAGATGGTCGTGCTCGGCTGCAACGCCATGCAGCAGCGATACAATATATAGATTTCCTCCATCATCAATGCGAGGTTCAATATCTGTGCGGTTAATAAGCTCTTTTCCTGCAATAGAAGCTACAACACGGTATCCCTCCACCATTTCTGGAGTCTTAACCGCTTTGAAAATTGGTGCAATCTTCTCCACAATGGGTGCATTGGCTGCAATTATGCTATCCACTTGCGCCATCTGTGCTACAAACGATTTTTCAAGTGTTTGTGCCTTTAGGTGCATTGCCTGCTTCACAGCATCGGTTTCAGTGGGGCGGGTCTTGCACAGTGAGTCGAGCATCACCACTGCGCTGTCGTATCTACCCTCGTCCGACATTTGCTGTGCCTCATTGAGCATAGCCTCTGCTTCATCGCTTGTCTTGCCCGAATTGCCACATGAAATGCCTGATAGAGCAATTGCAGCAATTATGGCAATCTTTGTTATCTTGTCAGTTACTACGTTGAACATCTTTCACTCCTTTTATATTCTTTATTTTTGCTATCAAATTATCAAGCGCTTGTGTGTCGCCTATGCCTATCACAAGGAAGCCCTGGAAGAGTCCATCGTGCGAATCAATTGAGATGCTACGCAACGATGTGTCTTTCTCCTTGTTGATGAGCGACGATACATTCGTTACAATTCCAATATCGTCATGGCCAAGAATGCGAAGCGTCACGGCATATTGTGAGCCCATCTTTCCCGACCATTGCGCATTGATGCGGCGATAAGGATATTTATCGAGCAAGTGAATGGCATTGGGGCAGTCGGCTCGGTGAATCTTTATTGCGCCCTCGCTCGATATGAATCCCACAATCTTATCACCGAATATCGGGTTGCAGCATTTCGAGAGTTTATAATTTATTCCCTTTATATTCTCTCCTATCACAAGCGTATCGGTTGATGCATTCTCTTCCTTTGCCGACTGCAAAATGAAGTTCTCGGCAGTTTCGGGGTGAGCAGCTTCATTATCCTTATTTTCCATGGCAATGTATGAATCAATTATTGCCGATGGATTGATAACTTCCTTGTTAATATCGTAATAGAAATCAGTTACATTCTTGTATCCCGACTTCTTTATCACCTTCATAAGCATAGCCTCTTCAACGTCGATTTTCTTATTCTTGAACCTACGCTGAAGCAACTCTTTTCCAAGATCAGCTGCCTTTGCCTTCATCTCGTTGATCGATTGCTTTATTTTGTTCTTGGCTTTCGATGTAACTACGATGTTGAGCCAGTCGAGCTTAGGTGTCTGTGTAGATGAAGTGAGCACTTCAATGGTGTCGCCGCTCTTGAGCTTGTATGTAATCTTCTGGTTCTTGCCATCTACCTTTCCTCCAATGCAGGTGCTGCCCACCTTTGAGTGAATGTGGAAGGCAAAGTCGAGCAGTGTTGCACCTGCCGGAAGCTTGTAGAGATCCCCCTTAGGTGTGAACACAAACACTTCTTTGTCATAGATGTGCATCGATGCATTCTTCATCAGCTCAGCCGGGCCATTACCCGACTCAAGCATATCGCGCACGTTGTTCATCCACTCATCAAGACCACCCTCGCTCTTGATTCCCTTGTATTTCCAGTGAGCCGCCAGTCCGCGCTCTGCAATTTCGTCCATACGGCGCGTACGTATCTGCACTTCCACCCACTTGTTATCGGGACCATTCACCGTGATGTGAAGCGACTCATATCCATTTGATTTTGGTATGGTTCAAGCGCGAAGTATTGGCTGTGTACATGGCTGTCACTATCGAGTAGGCATTCCAGCACTCAGCCTTTTCACGCTCAAGAGGAGTGTCGAGGATAATGCGTATGGCAAAAAGGTCGAAAATATCTTTCACATCAGCATTCTGGTTCTTCATTTTGTTCCAGATAGAGCTGATTGATTTCGTGCGACCCTTAATCTCGAATTTCAGTCCCTCCTTTTCAAGGGCAGCCTTAACCGGTGCAATGAAATCGGCTATATACTTGTCGCGTGCCACCTTGGTTTCATTGAGCTTACGGGCAATGTCGGTAAACACTTCGCGGTTTGTGTATTTGAACGATAAGTCTTCGAGCTCCGACTTTATTTTATATAGCCCAAGCCTGTGGGCAAGTGGTGCATAAAGATATTTGGCCTCATTCGAGATATCATGCACGAATTTCTCATTGGGGTGATGGTTGATGGCTCGCATAATTGCCAGACGATCTACAATCATTATGATAATCACACGAATATCCTCGGCAAATGTGAGCAGCAGCTTGTGGAAGTTGTCGCTCTCCACGGCTGCTTGTCGCTTATAAAGCAGCGACACCTTGGTTAGTCCTGCAATAAGTCGGGCTATATCATCACCAAATGTGTTACGCAACTGTTCTTCGGGAATAAATTCCGAGCGGCACAGGTGGTAGAGCAATATGGCAATAATCATGTTGCGGTCAGGTCCTATATTGTCGGTGAGAAGCAATGCAGTGTTGAGATTGCGTATGGTAGGGTTAATCCCATACTTATCTCTTTTATAGTGATTCTGCAAGATTCCCTCCTTTATAATAGCATGCACACGGTTGATATCACTTGCCGAAAGCTGGTCCCTGTTTTTATAAATCAGCTCTCTGCAAAGATTCAACACCATTGGCTTTTCACTATCGTAGAAATAACTTTCACTCATAGTCTTTTGTTTTTGTCTGTACGAAAGTACACAAAAATAACGATATTCCGTACATTTTTTTGCTCAAAACACTCACTTTTGAGCAAATTTACAGTTATTTTAGTATAATTATGTGTCAAGTTGATAATTCTTGGCTCAAAATGCCGATGAATATCTATTGCCCGGTGCTGCAAGCACCGCTCCCTTAAACTCCAAGTCGATAAGCAAGCTCATAAGCTTGGCTATGGGAATGCCAAGCACCGATGCCAAAGTGTTAATGTGCACATCGGAGTTAGATTGCAGGTAATCGACTACAGGCTGCTCTTCGGGAGTAATGTCGGGAAATAGAGTGCGTTGTCGGGGTGTTGATTCATCACCAATCATCTCCCAGCGCATAGCTTTCATCATGTCGTCACAACAAGTAACAAGCGATGCAGTGTTTCGCCTAATTAGATTGTTGCAGCCTGCCGAGTAGATGTCGGAAACTTTTCCCGGCACTGCAAACACATCACGGTTATAGCTTGAAGCAATGCCTGCGGTAACTATTGCCCCACCCTTCTCTGCCGATTCCACAACTATAGTGCAATCCGACAAGCCAGCTATGATGCGGTTGCGTGCAAGGAAATTGCCTCGCGACATTGCCGCTTGCGAGGTATAGTCGGTCAAGAGCAATCCCCCTTCATTCAGTATTTTCACTGCATCATTGCGATGCTGTGAAGGATAAATGGTGTTGAGCCCATGTGCCAGCACAGCTATTGTAGGCACGCCGTACGACAATGCAGCCCTATGGGCGGCAATATCTATTCCGTAGGCAAGGCCGCTCACTATCACAGCATCGGCTATTCGTTCCGACACATCACGAACGAGGGTGTCGCAAAAGTGTATGCCATAGGGAGTGGCATGGCGTGTGCCCACCACACTTATCATCTTGTCGGCATTCAGGCAACTTACATCACCCTTGTGATAGATTAAAACCGGTCCGTCGGGAGTGCCTGAGAGACGATGCGGAAAATCATCATCGGTGAAATAAGAAACTCCTATGTTGTTCTTGTTGATAAATTCAAGTTCCTTTTCGGTGCTTTCGAGCAGCCTGCTGCGATAAGCATCATCGAGAATGCGACTTTTCACCTGGAGCGTAGCAGTAAGTTCCGCTTTTTTCATCTCAAAGAAATCTCGCTCCGAGGGAATAATGTCGAGAATTTGCCGTGCAAGGTCACACCCCATTCCACGAATGGATGCAAATGCAATGCGATATTTCAATTGGTCATTCACTACCCTTATAATTATAAATATTGCTTAAACGCCTCGGCAAGCACCTCTCCTCTCGACAATTTACCTCCTTCGAGGCACACACAACTCACGAGCGCCTTGATTGAGAGTTCACCTGTCATTTTATTATATATTTCCTGATGGAAGATGAAGCGTACGCCTTTCATTTCCACCCACAGCTTGCTCAGCATCACATCGCCACTGCGCAAAGGCGTCTTGTAATCCACCTCTATGCGGTTGAGCACGGGGTCAATTCCATTCTCTTGCATCTTGCGGAACGAAAAGCCTGCCATATTGCAAAATTCGTGACGTGTATGTTCCAGATAGTGCAAGTAGTTGGCATTATTCACGATGCCTTCACTGTCGATTTCGTAGTCACGCACCTTCATCTCGAGCGTGAATATATATTTTTCTTGTGCCATATTCTTTTTTTGTGTCTTTTACATTCGCAAAGTTACAAAAAATTGGAATAACTCGCATATATTTCTTTATCAGCTGCCACAATGTGCATGTATTATTGCTCATCTGCAACCTCTGATTTATTGCCAAAGTGATAAAATATTTTGTAATTACAATATTCATTACTACCTTTGACCCACAATTTTCGAAAGATAGAATTATATGAAACGGTTTTTGTCTTTTCTTTGGCTTGCCTTGGTCAGCATATCATCAAGTGTTGCCTATCCCTGCACCTCGGCTATTATTGCGGCTCATAAGACTACTGATGGGCGTCCACTCCTATGGAAGCATCGCGACACCGGTGAGGAAAATAACAAGGTAGAACGCACACCTGCGACTGACGGATCCTTTGAATATGTGGCTGTGTATAATGCCAGCGACTCGCTTTGCCGCGAAGCTTGGATGGGCTATAATTCCCAAGGTTTTGCCATTATGAACACAGCCTCTTACAACCTTAACAACGACACCATAAAAGATATGGATAAGGAGGGGCTGGTGATGGCTGAAGCTTTAAGAAAATGCCGCACAGTCGATGACTTTGCTATCATGCTCGACACGCTTCCAAAGCCTCTCGGTGTAGAAGCTAATTTTGGCGTGATTGACGCTAATGGTGATGGTGCCTACTTTGAATGTGGCAACTTCAACTATCTGCGCTTCAACTTGAAAGATGCCCCCGATGGTGTGCTGATGCGCACCAATTACTCTTACAGCGGTCGCCCCGACGATGGCTATGGCTATATTCGCGAGCAGAATGAACATTGCCTTATGGCTCCTCACATCGAAAATGGCGATTTCACGCCCCAATTTCTCACCGAAACGATGTCGCGCACATTTTTCAACAGCTATCTGGGCAAGGACTATACCAATAGCGGTGACAGCGTAATTGTGGATATGGACTTCATTCCACGCCGTAGCTCTACTGCCACTATTGTGATTGAGGGAGTAGCTAAAGGCGAAGACCCCCTGCTCACAATGATGTGGATTGGTTTGGGCTATCCTCCTTGCTCGTCAATAAGATTGGTATTTCTCGGGGAAGGTGGTGTGCCGTTGGAATTGTGCGGAATCACACCCGAAGGGCACTCCCCACTCTGTGATAATGTTGTGGCTATGAAGCACAAGGTGTTTCCTGTGTCACGCGGAAATGGAAAATACTATCTCCATCTCCACCTGCTCTATAATCAGGAGGGCACCGGCTTTGCCCAACAAGCTATTCGTGACAATGTTTCTCAATATCGCATTGGTTACATCAAGCGACAGAATCGTGCAAAATCACTAAACAAGAAAAAATAATATTATTATGTGGATAAATGCTCTTATAACGATTGGAATGCTCATCATCTCTAACATCTTTATGACGTTTGCATGGTATGGGCACTTAAAGCTGCAAGCATCGGGTATAAGTTCAAATTGGCCTCTGTGGCTTGTTATAATTTTCTCATGGGGAATTGCGCTTGCCGAGTATTCATTTCAGGTTCCAGCCAACCGCATTGGCTTCGTTGGAAACGGCGGTCCGTTCACTCTGATGCAGCTAAAGATACTCCAGGAGGTGATTACGCTTGTAATATTCACGGTGTTCACAGTGGTGTTCTTTCGCGGTGAAACGCTCCAGTGGAATCATTTTGCAGCTTTTGCCTGCCTGATACTTGCAGTGTATTTCGTATTCATGAAATAAGCGAGCCATGGAATTGTCTCAGCCATTCAATATCACAAGCAGTCGCTACTATCGACTTCTTGTCAAGGCGTATATGAGCCGATTGTGGTGGCTCTATGCACTGCCTTTCATCGCTATTATTGTGACAGGTGCCATTCTGAGCGATGTGAGATTTCTGTTTCTTCTGCTGATTTATGCCTTCATTGTGGTGCCTATGGCTTTTACGTTTGCACTTATCAATTATGGCTTGCATCCCGTGAGCCGCTATTCAATATTGCTGAAGCGTGCAACCGTGAATGCCGACAGCATTGAGTTTCATTTCGTAGATGATGACGGAAATGTAAAATCAAGTGCAAAAGTGATATGGAATGAAGTGGCGAGGATCAAGGCAACATCAGAAGAGCTACTCCTTCAGCTCACCGAATCGGGCTACCGCTTCATTGCAATTCCTTATACCGCATTTAGCTCGCCGGAGCAATTGAAAGACTTCTTGAGAATATTGAGCGCACCAAATTGATACTTTTTTATGCTCTATTTGGTCGCATTTGCCGCAAAATTGTGAAAAATATCGAATTTTCAGCTAAAATATTTGTAGTATAAAAAAATTCGTTCTATTTTTGCACAAACGTCGAAAACAGAAAATTATTTTGTTATCGACATAACAAATAAAATTTTTTAACAACAAAACTTATTATTGCCTATCGAAACATCATTACTCTATTAACAACAAGATTTTATAGTAATGGAAGAATTGTATGTAATGACCGATGAGTTGTTGGTCAAACTATACTCCGAGGGCAATAACGAAGCTTTTGACACTCTTATTGAGCGGCATAAGGATAAATTGTATGCCTATATCTTTCACTCAGTGAAGGATTCCGACATAGCCAACGATATTTTCCAGGAGACTTTCATCAAGGCAATCACCACAATTAATCAAGGACGCTACACCGAGAATGGCAAGTTTTCGGCATGGATTAGCCGTATTGCACACAATCTTATCATCGACTTTTTCCGCCAGGAAAAGTCAGAAAATCTGCAATCGTGCGACCTTGAAGATGTAGATATTCTCAATCGCAAAGAGCTAAGTGAGGAGACAATCGAAGACGCAATCATCACTCATCAGATTCATGCCGACATTCGCCGTATTGTCAAGGCTCTCCCCGAAAGCCAGCAAGAGGTGCTCGTGATGCGTTACTACAAGAATATGAGCTTTAAGGAAATTGCCGATGCTACCAACGTGAGCATCAACACAGCTCTTGGACGTATGCGCTATGCAATACTCAATATGCGCCGAATTGCCGAGGAAAACAACATTGTTCTCACCGCAATTTAGTAAGACATAATAAATCCTTTTGTGGAAATTGCATTTTTTCTGCATTATTCCACAATAAAGGCACAAGTGGGTTCGTTATAATTGTGTAACAAATCAAAACTCATGTTGCCTATGGATAAAAGCTTTACTCTTGAAAAATCAACAACCGATAAGTTGGCAGTTGCAGGCAAAGTGCGTCAATCGACAATCAACTTTATCAAGCAATTTGCACGGGCTTATTCCTACGAAAGAAGATTAAGTTTGTCGCTCGGAGGGTTCATTGCCAATTAAGCTGAATCTTCTCTTCTCGAAAAATTTTGATGAGGTACATCATTTTCGATGTGCCTCATTCTGTTTATCACATTAAACTATTGCGCAAATGATATTTTATCAATAAATTTGCAGCTAAATGGGGTCAGCACCCTGATATTTATATAATGATGAAACACTTGTTATCTACAATACTCTTTTCTGCCTTTGTTATAATCCTATCAGGTTGTAATAAGGATTTTGAGGTGACTTCACTCGAACTCTATCCAAGTTCGGTAGAGACCACCCCGCTCGACACAATTCAGATTTCATTTGCTATGGAATACA
>SAMEA3663015__coassemble_1256_pt1 | contig 8456 bp, 6 predicted proteins | sample SAMEA3663015__metabat2_high_PE_024 | metagenome-assembled genome bin SAMEA3663015 (sample SAMEA3663015) | pig gut metagenome | biome: pig gut; feature: pig-associated habitat; material: faeces | place: France | collected 2012
GGAATTTTGCGTAATCCTCGTCTTTGATTTTCTCCCAGGAAATATCATCTACTTTGTTGCAGCTAAGCAGCAGCAACAATGTGATTGTCAATACAAATGTTGTGTTATGCAACTTCACGTAATGTGGCAATGCGGATTAGAGTGTGATTGTGACGTTTACGTCTTCCCAACCAACTACGCTTTGAACTTCAAAGAGGATAGGTGTGAGAATGGGGTCGCCCTCATCGGTGAATCCTACATTATCTTTCATCTTAATCGTGTAGGTGTAACGCTTGCCGGCGTCAAATGTAGTTACTGAGTTGGAATTTGTGTCAGTTCCTTTTAATGGAATGTAGATTTCTCCATAAGTGTCAGCACTACCTACATAATAGTGGCTTGTTCCGTTCCACACCTTGCAAGTGAGCTTGAGGCAGACAAGGCCGCTGGTTGACAGTTTTGCACCTTCACCAGTGATAGATGCCTTTGCACCATCCCACATAGTTTTTGCTGTGCCGATTACATTCTTGACTGCTGGAGCAGAGTTTGTTGCAAAGAAATAACCTTTAGCATTTGTGCCATTATTGATGAGTGCACCTGACGTGTTTGCGTTATTTACGGTAACGACAGAAGATAAATCCTCTGAAAGAGTCACGTTTGGAGTGGCAACTTCGTAAGAAGCGACACCTGTATTATTTACATTAATATCACCTCTTGTAGAAGTGTTAATAAACTCCACTCCCTTCACTTCTATCTGGCAGCCGCTCTGATAAAGCATTCCCTCGGCAGGCATTTCAATCTGCAAGCTCTTCATTTTAGCGAATGCGTGATGGAAGGTCAAAGGAACACGAGTGATTTTTTCTTGTTCACCTTTATACGCAAAGATTACATCGTGAGTGCAATCTACACTGGGAATAGTCATAACTGTAGTGGATGTAACGCCCTCATTGCTCTCAGTAAAAGTAGCACCATCTGAGAATGGGAAATAAGCGTAGAAGTCCATAGCATTGTTAGGCCAGAATTTCAAGTCAGCCAAGTTGACATATTCCCAGGTGTTACTACTTGCCACCCACTTCTGTTCTACAGCTTTATTGGTCTCCTTATACAGATAAATGTCATTATCGGAGTATCCAACTACACCGAAATTGTCATTTTTCATGTTGTCGGAAGTAACATCACCGCTCACTGCGCGCGATTTATTTGGATAAGCGCTGAATGAGATGGCATTAGCCTTGTCAATGAAACCTTCGTCATTGACCTCACTTGTACAACTGCTGGCGGCCAGCAGTGCACCACATGCAATATAAAGAATCTTTTTCATAAAAATTAGTAAGTTAGTGTATTATTAAAGAATTATATTTTGCGTTATATCATTCCAAGGAATAGTTTCGGGAACCATTCCTTCGGCGTCGGGCGTTGTCGGTTCGGTGGGAGGCAGTGTCACCTCCAAATCTACATCGATGTCAAGGTCGAGGTTGCAGTCGATGGTGTGCTGCTCGAGCCATTTCTCAAACTGTGGGGTAACATCGGCATTTACGGTGTAGATGCTGTTGTCCACCAGCACGAATTTTAGCGTAAGCTCAAATTTTGTGCCCTGTTTCAGATTGTTTTCGTTGAAGCTGAAGCAGTTGAACGACTGAGTGAGCAGCGCCTTGGTGAACTCGCTGTTGCGGTATTCGCGGTTGATCAGGTTGAAGGCGAATACCACATTTTGCGATTCTGGGGTTTCGGTTGCAAGATTCACCGATTTCGACAGCCCCGTCATAAACGAAGGTTGCATACCCCTGCAGTAGTTGATGCCCTTCACCAACACCCTGAGGTTTATCTTCTTAGTCACCGAATGTTGCACGGTGCTTATTTCTTGCGTCACGAGGTCGTGGAGATACTCATCGGGACGGTCGTAGAAGTAGTCGATGTTGTAGAGACTGAAGCTGACATTACGCACGGAAGAGACCGTGAGATAGTCGGGGTACTCAGAATAGACAGTATCTACATCGACGCTCGCGCTGAAATCCTCAAAAGGCCGAGATGTATCGAAGTTGATAGTCGGCAGCTCGGCGCGGCTGTCGTTAATCACGATTAAATCGTAGGTGCCCGGAGAGAGCCGGAGCAGCGGCGACTGCCAGTTGGTATCGGGAGGCAGCTCAGTTGCGAGGCGGTGCGTTGCAGAGTCGAAAGCGAAAATCGTCACGCCGTTCAGGGGGTTACGAGAGTCGAAATTGCGGCTATCCTGCGAGAAAGCAGTTTGGCTCCAGTCGATATTGAGCTGCACCTGGTTTCGGCTGACCGCCTCATAATAGAGGTGGTCGCGCGAACACGACAAAAGCATCAACACCACGACGCCGGCAATAATATGTGAGATGCTTCTAACTTTCATGATGCAGAGCCTGTTTTAGTTTGCCAATTGTATATACGATCGACACATTTAGCGAAATGGGGAGGACTGTACGGAGCACATGCGATACCCAGGGATAGTCTCTTACCTTGATTTCGCCGTATGGAGTGTTGCTCGTTTGCGTGTATTTGGTGTATTTCGTCTGCACATAGCCCACCGATGCCGAATATTCCATTTTCCATCGGCGGGAGATGTGGTGGGAGTAGCCGAAAGTGGGAGATATGTGCCACAATTTGCCCTGTACGCCTCGGCGGGTCCACTGAAGGTCGTAGGATCCGGCACCTGCCGAGAGTCCTGCAAAGAACGAAGAGTAGGGCGTGCCGGAGTTCTTGAAGTAGAAACGAGGAGTGAGAGCCACATAGCGCAATTGCAGAGTCTTGTGCTTTGCGGTGTTTCTCCACCAACGGTGGCTTCTACCGTAAGACGCTTCGACAGTGGCACTTCTACCGACACATTCACCATTGTGAGCAGGTCGTAGAGCAAATTGGTCTTGATGAAAAAAATAGGGCTTAATGTAGTAGCAATGGCGCTATCTACATTAGGTCCTAACTCGGAGGTAATATCCGGATTTCTTCAATTTGCATCTCAGTCCCGCTTGAGTCATAAGCGAGGCTGTCGCAATTGGCAACAGGCTGCGAGGTAGCAGCCAGTGAGTCTTTTCGCTCACCCGTGATGCTCATGACGACTTTCACAAATAGCAGCTCCTCATATCTTGACGGCGGCATATCGCTCATGAGATGATTGGTCGTAAGCTCCTCGATGCGGCATTTTGCCGATGCTGCAATGGCACGGAACGATGCGGAATTGCTGTTGAGATATTCGAGCACAGATTGACCTCTGTGGCGTGACAGCTGGCGGTTGGTGGTGATGCTACCTTCGGGCGAGGTTGATGAAGTGATGGATAGACCGACAGGAGTGATAGTGTAAACGTCAGCGACCGAGTCAATACGGTTGATGAATTGCCCCAAAGAACACAGATTGTTGGGGTGGGCAGTGATATCGCTGCTACCACAAGGAAAATATACGGCAACACTAAGAGTGCCCGAATATGATTGGGCTTTCGCTACAACATTCGTAAGTATCAGCAGTGCTGACAATAGGGTTATTTTGCTATTAAAAATCTTCAAAAATCTCGCTTCTATTTATTTCTGCAAAGTTACAGATTATTTGGTATGAAAAACCAATTTTTTCTGCAAAGATACTGATTATTTGTATGAAAGACTAAAATTACTTCCCCCCCAACGATGGAATATTTAAGAAAAAATTAGCATTCTTGGTACATTTTGCGGAATCCTTTTCGCCATTATAATTGTTAAGGTCATTTTTGGGGGCTGTATGAGTAAGTCAAAAAATGCTATTTTTGAGAAAAACCGATTACAGCGAGGTAGGATATCTTCCAGTCACACAGTCGAATAGATAACCCTCGCCGGATGAATGGCGAGGGTTGTGCGGGTCACGGCTTGCAGCCTGCCACCTCGGTGTCGCTTATGCGGTGCACCGTAGCACCCGACTCATTAGTGAGTCCTTCGCCCAGATTGAGCAGAATGTAGCCCTTGCCCTCGGGAAAGGAGAAGCGCAAGCGTCCGGAACGCAATGTGGCAGTGGCTTCGGCAAGAATGTCATACTTCGAGAGACGCACCGAGTAGTAGCCCGGAGTGGCACGTTCATCGGTGTAGGAGGTGCCGTAGTGGCGATAATCCACATCGAGGTCGCCTGAGGTGGCCATAACCAGCAGCGAGCTTAGTTCGGGACAGCCCACGCCACTGAGATTCACATGAGAGAAGCCGGTGAGAAACGAGTTAGTGATGTCGTAGGGCGTGGACCACCATCGGGCATCTTTGTCGTAGCGGTTTACGTCGGACCCCATCACATTGAAGGGAGACACCGACATAAGTCCATTAGGCAACACAGCACCCGGGTTGCAAGTGCCGAAATTGGTGGTCCCGATGAAAGGATTCACCATTTCCACCGGATTTTTTGCCCACAAAGCTCACGTGAGGAACAATGCAGCGGCTGCAAGTGAAAAAATGCGTCTCATAGAGTGATTGTTATTTCATGAAGTTGGTGGGAGTAGCGGTCATCACATATTCAAATGTGGCACCGTTTGCAATATCTTCGTGATTGAAGAACGGCTCGGTGAGCTGCTTTCCATTGAGAGTGACCGATTCAATGTACTTGTTGTCCTTCGAGAAATTCTTCACGTCGATTTCAATCTTTTTGCCATTGCTCAAGTTCACGGTGATGTGGCTGAACCATGGGCGGCCGATTGACCACACTGGATTGCCCGGACACACCTGATAGAAGCCCATGGCGTTGAGAATGTACCAAGCCGACATCTGACCGCAGTCCTCATTGCCGCTGAGACCGTCAACGTCGTCGCGGTATTGCTCCTTGAGCACCCGGTCGATAAGTTCCTGAGTGCGGTCGGCGCGTCCGGCATAGTTATAGAGGTGAATGATGTGGTGTGAAGGCTCATTGCCGTGAGCATACTGTCCGATAAGACCCGAAATGTCAGCCGAAACGAGGCTGCCTTCGAGAGCAGAGTCGGCGACGAAAAGCGAATCGAGGCGGTTGGCAAAAGCCTCCTTGCCACCCATGAGGGTCATGAGTGCATCGACATTGTGAGGCACATACCACGACCATTGCCAAGCCGTACCCTCACAGTAGTCATCGCCGCGGTGGTTGGATGCACGAGGATTGAAAGGTTCATGCCAGCAGCCCTTCTCGTCCTTACCACGCATGAAGAGAGTGGCGGTGTCGAAGTAGTGGCGGAAAGCCTCGCCCTTGGCGGAGTATTCCTCATAACCGGCATTGTCGCCGGCAGCCTTGGCAAGCTGAGCGATGCACCAATCGTTGTAGGCATATTCCAGACCCTTGGCTACCGATTCCCACTCCTTATCCCATGGAATGAAGCCGAGAGTGTTTTTGTAGTATTTCGATTTCTGCACGAGTGCGCGGCGCACGAGTTCGGGAGTGCGTATTCCGGTGGTGTCGTAAACCGAAGAGCGGCAACCGGCCTTGTAGGCAAGATTTACGTCGAAGTCGGCTTGACCCTTGCATAGTGCATCAGCCATTAGCGAAACAGCGTGGTATCCGGTCATGGTAGCGGTGTAGTTTCCGGCAAGCTCCCACATAGGCAGCAGTCCACCCTCCTGATACTTCAGAAGGAGCGAGTTGATGAAATCGTTGTTGAGCTTCGGGTCGATGATAGTGTAGAGCGGGTGCAATGCACGGAAAGTGTCCCAGAGTGAGAATACAGTATATACAGGCTTCTCGGTGCTGCCCTGATGTGTTTCAAGGTCCATTCCGAGGTATCTGCCATCGGCATCGGTAAAGAGATTGGGGCTTATGGCAGTGTGATAGAGAGCGGTGTAGAAAATCCGCTTGTCGGTAGTGTCGTCGGTAGTGATATCGATAGTGGCGAGATAGTCGTTCCAAGCCTTCTTGGCATTGGCACGAATGCCATCGAAGTCCCATGCGGGGATTTCGGCATACAGATTGTTCTCGGCACCCTGAGCGTCAACAGCCGAGATACCCACTTTCACGCTAATCTGCTCACCGGCTGATGTGCCTGCAAACTTGAGGAGAGCCTTCAGACGGCGCTGAGTGTCGCCTTTCTTGCCCACGATAGAATCATCGACTATGGTGCAGGTGAAAGGCTTTGAGAAGCGGGCATACATATAGAGGCGCTGCTCGAAAGCCCAGTATTTGGTCTGCTTGTAGGCGCGGATAGCCGAGTCGCCGAGGATTTCCACCTTCATGTCGGTGTTGTTCTGGTTCTGGATAGAGTAATCCACGTCGAGGATTATCCCGGCATCGTCGGTTTCGGGATATGTGAAGCGATAAATTGCAGCACGGTTAGCGGCAGTGATTTCAGCCTTGATGCCGTAGGACTTGAGCAAGGTGGAATAATATCCCGGAGAAGCCACTTCATCGGCGTGAGAGAACTCGGATGCAAACGGGCGGTTCTGCAGCGAGTCGCACTGCGGATTGATTTTCTGCTCGCCCACGGTAGGCATGATAAGGAAGTCGCCATAGTCGGCACAGCCGGTGCCGCTGAGGTGATTCTGCGTGAAGCCATTAATGAGCGAGTCGGTGTAGTGATAGCCCGAGCAGGCATCCCAGCCATCGATTCGTGTGTCGGGGCTTGGCTGAATCATACCATGAGGCATCACCGCACCGGGGAAAGTGTGACCGTGTCCGCCGGTCCCGATAAAAGGATCTACGAATTGAGTGTAGTCGCTGTTGTTTACGTTAGTGCATGCAACCAAAATGGCAGCAAAAGCAAGAGTTGATAGTATTTTTTTCATATCAATGGTAAACAATTTAATTCAATTATTGAGGTTGTTCAAAAAAAATTGGTTATTAAGAAACAGTATTCTGTATGCTAATTTAACAACTTTGCTTGACAAAACACTTATTCACATTGAATGGTAATTTTGGCAAGTGCAAATATAACTTTTTTTGATAGTATAATAAAGCAGATAAGTGAAAAAATTTATGATTTTACGCAAAATATCACTTTTTATAGTAATTTTGCACTCACAATTTTCGCGCACAACGGAAAATTATTTGAGTTATTTGTTTTTTTACACTTTTATCATTGAGATGATTTCATATTGGATTCAGCATATTACCGACATCGTCTGCGGTTATCCTCTTTTTATCCTCCTGATAGGAGGCGGATTGTTCCTTTTTATCTATTCAAGGGCATTGCCATTGCGAAAACTGCGCATGGCATTCGACTCACTTCACATGAAGCATCGCGGCGAGGGCAGCATGAGCTCATTCCAGGCTCTGATGACCACAATCAGCTCCACTGTGGGTATGGGCAACATTGCCGGAGTGGCGATAGCCCTGTGTGTGGGCGGTCCGGGAGCGATTTTCTGGATGTGGGTGAGCGCTTTTCTCGGAATGGCAACAAAATTCTTCGAGGGAACGCTTGCGATAATGTATAAGGGCAAAGATGCCAATGGCGTGGTGCAAGGCGGACCCATGCACGTGCTCACCAACGGCATCTCGCCACGCATGAAGCCGCTTGCCATTCTCTTCAGTGCAGCCACCTTGGTGGGGTGCCTTGTGCTGATGCAAGCCAACCAGCTCACCGAGTCGATATGCCAAGTGTGCCTTGCCCCGCTTGGAGTAGATACCGGTTTCGCCACGCACTTGATATTGGGCATAGTGATAGGCGCGATAGTGTCGATAGTGATTTTCGGAGGCATACAGCGCATAGCCACCGTAGCCACACGCATAGTGCCCTTTATGGTGGGATTCTACTTTGTGATGGTATTTGGCGTGATGATAGCCTACGCCGACCGATTGCCGGGAGTGTTTGCCGACATCATCAATGGCGCTTTCTGCTGGGAAGCCGGATTCGGTGCATTTGCGGCAGTGGCGATGACAGGTGCACGCCGTGCAATGTTTGTGAACGAGGCTGGAGTGGGAACAGCCGGAATGATGCATGGAGCCTCGATGAACGCCGAGCCGGTGCGCGAAGGACTTGTGGCGATGCTGGGACCCGTGATTGACTCGGGATTCGTGTGCACGCTGTCGGCAATACCGATGATTATGGCAGGAATGTATCGCGTGGAAGGAGTGCAGGGACTCTCGATTGCGCTTAATTCATTTGATTCGCTGATACCCTATGCAGGAAAGTATCTCCTTGAGTTTGTGGTGACAATCTTTGCATTCTCCACTATGTTCTCCTATTCGTGGTATGGCACCATGTGTACCAACTACCTTTTCGGTCCGCAACATGCGCAGAAGTATCGCTACTTCTATGTGGCAACGATAGTGGCATCGAGTGTGGTGTCGCTTGGAGTGGCAGTCAGCATCATCGACTTTGCATTCGTGCTGATGGCAATCCCCAATATGATAGGAGTGTTTATCCTCGCACCGAAAGTGAAAAAGGAGGCACAAGCCTACTTCAAGACACACAAATAACCCACCCCATGCAGTGGGGCTGTGTGAGGCTCAGTGATGGACTTCGTGAGAAGCTGCGTGAATGGCTTCGTCGGACCGGTCGGATTCGTCGGGCGGGGCGCATCGGTCGGATTAGTCGGACGGGGAGCACCTTGGCTCCACT
>SAMEA3663015__coassemble_1257_pt1 | contig 8439 bp, 5 predicted proteins | sample SAMEA3663015__metabat2_high_PE_024 | metagenome-assembled genome bin SAMEA3663015 (sample SAMEA3663015) | pig gut metagenome | biome: pig gut; feature: pig-associated habitat; material: faeces | place: France | collected 2012
CTCCACATCACCCCCCGCCGCGACCTTCTTGCTCGTTTCGGCATCACCATGGAGCAATTCGCACGCTTTGTAGAGATTACGCTCTCTGGCGAAGTAGTATCGCAGGTCTATGAAAATGGCTTGCCCTACGACCTTACACTGCGTCTTGCCGATGGCGACCGCAACGCTATGGAGAAGATTCGCAACCTGATGATTGACAGCAATGTGGGCAAGATTCCGCTCTCGCAAGTTGCCGATATACGGTCGGCCGATGGACCGAACACCATCAATCGTGAGAACGTAAGCCGCCGAATCATCATCTCAGCCAATGTTGCCGACCGCGACTTGCGTGGAGCAGTTACCGACATTCAGGAGACTATCAATGACAATGTTGATATTCCCGAAGGCTACTATGTGGAATACGGAGGTCAGTTTGAAAGCGAGGAGAAAGCCACACGCACTCTTGCGATAGCTTCTCTCGTGGCTCTTATCATCGTCTTCCTGCTCCTCTACAATGAGTTCAAGAACACTACTCAGTCGCTTATCATTCTCATCAATCTGCCACTGGCTATGATTGGTGGTGTGTTCATTCTCTTCCTCACCTCGGGTGAGCTGAATATCCCTGCAATCATCGGTTTCATCTCACTGCTTGGAGTGAGCACCCGTAATGGAATGCTACTTATGTCGCACTACAACACCCTGCGTGATGAAGGGAAGAGCCTAATGGAACGCATCTCAATCGGTTCTGCCGACCGTCTCAGCCCTATCATCATGACGGCTCTCACCTCTGCCCTCGCCCTTATCCCACTTGCTTTGAGCGGCTCGAAACCGGGCAATGAGATTCAGAGTCCTATGGCTATCGTCATTCTCGGCGGTCTGTTCTCTTCCACCACGCTCAATGTGTTTGTAGTTCCTATTTTCTATTATCTTGCCGAGCTTCGCAAAGCTAAGAAAAACCCGAATAACACTCAAATATGAAACACTCAATATTTCTGTCAATAATTGCCTGTGCCGCTTCGCTCTCAGTTGCGGCACAAGGCTCTATCTCCGACGTAGTGGCTTCGGTCGAGCAAAACAATGCCCGATTGAAGGCTGCACGTGCCCGCGTGTCGAGCGACAGCATCGCACTACGCGCAAGCAACAACCTCGAAGACCCCCGAGTTGCCTTTGAATATAACTTTGGCAGCAAAAGCGTCGGCGACAAGTGGGCTATCGGCGTATCGCAAGGCTTCGACTGGCCCACTATATACGGAGAACGCAACCGCGCCAACAATCACCGCATAGATGCACTCTCGGCTGCCGAACGAGCCGAACGAGCCGACGTGATTCTCAACACACGACTCCTCTGCCTCGACCTCATCTACACCAACCGCCAGATTGAGGCTCAAGACCTTATCCTGAAGAATGTAGATGAGCTTTACAATCTCTACAACAAGGCTTTCGAGCATGGTGAGGCTTCGATTATCGACATCAACAAAATCAAAATCGAGCGTATCGCTGCAGTGCAAGCACTCGATGAACTGAAGTCGAAGCGCAACTCACTCAAGGAGCAACTCGCAGGCTTGAATGGCAACAAGTCAATCGATGGTGTCAATCTTGACCTACTCGATGATTACCCAGCCTATGAATTGGCTGCCATCGACGTATATCGCAACCAGTACGCAACCAACAACCCTCAGGCTGAATACTTCACACACATCGACAACTCTACCCGAAGCGATGTGAAAGTGGCTCGTATGGGGTGGCTTCCAAAGCTCGAACTCGGCTACCAATACACCAACGAGCTGGGCGACGGATTCAATGGCGTAACAGTGGGCGCTTCGATTCCCTTGTTCTCAAACAAGCGCAAAGTGGCTGCTGCTAAGGCTGAAGCTATCACCAATGAGCTTAACCGCAACACCTACCGGAACGATGTAGAGGCTCAGCTCAAAGCCGATTATGCACAAGCCGTAGCACTGAAGTCGCAGATTGCCCAATATGGCGACGTGATTGCCGACGACAGCAACTTCACCATGCTGCGCAAGGCTCTCGATGGCGGACAAATCACCCTGCTCAACTATCTGCTTGAGCTTCGCTACTTTCTCGATGCCAAGAACAAATATCTCGACCTTGAGCACTCCTACCACGCCACCCTCGCATCGCTATCGCGCTACCAATAAAACCGAGGTATCATCGTGGACAAATAGAAACACTTACCCCTGCCACAGCTATGTGTAGCAGGGGTATGTTGTCAAAACTCTATATGTGCTCGCCGATGCGATAAGATTCACTCAGAAATTCACGCCCAGCGTACTTCCTGCCGTGACAGTGTGCAGGCTGTGGTCGGCTTCATGAACAAATGAGTGCATTGTGTTGTAGTCGCAGAAGAAACGTAAATTGAAAGCACGGCTGGTCATCAGCACCACCGACACTCCGGTGCTGAACACACCGCTGTTGTTGCCACCTATGCGATAGCCGTCGGCAATCGAGAATCTCGAAAAGTGGTTGAAACCGCCAAGCACCTTCGCACTCAGGTGAATCCACGACGAGAATGGATAGGATAAATACACCCCGGCACTTGCCGAGTTAAATTCTATATCATGCGGCAGTATCTCGCGGTTCAATTCAAGCGGCATATCGGCAAAGTTGATTCTTCCGCCCACGCCAAGATAGGGATTGAAATAATAAGCTCCCTCGAATCCGGCATTTATGCCAAGTTTCATCTTTATACGCCCCACCGGTGTATCAAATTCCGACCCCGACATATTATAGCCCACATACAGACCTAAAAACGATGGCTTGTGCCAGCGGCCATAGCGCTCGGGCAACTCAAATTTATGCAATCCTTTGTCCTTGAAAATCAAGTCGGTAAGAAAATAGCCCATTTCTGCTGACAGTATTCCTATGCCGGCACCCACCATCACATCGGCAATCCAGTGCTTGTTGTTCAATATGCGGCTCACTCCGGTTGCCGTAGCAACAGTATATCCGCCGATGCTAATCCACGGACTGATATGCCCATACTCCTTGTGAAGCATCGTGGCACACATAAACGCCGTTGCCGTGTGTCCCGAGGGGAAAGAGCGACTGTTTGAGCCATCGGGTCGCTTCTCTTTCACCGTATGCTTCAGCGTATTCACCACACTTGCCATCAAAGCTATAGAAAAAGCGTCGGATACTGCCATTCTGCCCCACGAACTTCGGCCTTCCACCCCGAGAGCTTTCATTCCCAGCATCACGGCTGCCGGCGAATACTGGAGGAAATCGTCGTAGTGCGTATTATATTGCTTGGCATATTCATTGCGGAAGCTCTTAAAATTGTCATTCGATGCTTGCACCGACAGCCCTGCGCCAATCAGTGGCACTCCGGCATAGAGCATCTTGTAGAAATCATGCTTCGACACATTGTAGGAATAGGAGTTTTTATGGTCAGTCACCTGCGATACCGCATCACACCCTATGGTGTCACTCATCGGTGAATCACCTGTGACGTCGGCTACAGGAATGCTGTCAACTCCGGCATCTGCTGATAATGCCTCATTAGCAAGTGACCTCACAGTCCACGAGCTAACCAAAATCAGCAATATACTATATGAAACGATATTTTTAAGCATAATTCAGTCAAATTTCATGCTCTACAGAGTGATAATTTTGCAATCCATCAAGTTGTCTGCCGATACTTGACCGATTCGACTTCTTTTTTTATGTGAAACAAAGATACTAACTTATGTCCAAATATGAAAAGAATTGTTACAAATTAAACATACTATGCCCTCATTTTTAATTCTATCGTTATAATTCATCAAAAAAATCACTAATTTTGCAACCAAATCAGTAAATTTTGAGAGATTATGACAATCGACGTTGCACCTACCAAGCGGCAAGGTTTTCTTGCTCTTTCGCCTATATTTGTTTTTCTGGCTTTCTACCTCGGCGTTTCCATTGCCGTAGGCGATTTCTACAAAGTGCCGGTTTCGGTGGCTTTCATCTTAGCTGTAACATGGGCTGTTGTCACCACCCATGGAATCAATCTGTCGAAGCGCATTGAGATTTTCTCGCGTGGAGCGGCAAATGCCAATGTACTCTATATGATATGGATTTTCATCCTTGCCGGCGCATTTGCCTCCCTTGCAAAAAGCATAGGTGCTATTGATGCAACAGTCGCCCTTGCACTGCAGACGCTCCCTACACAGCTTATTATCCCCGGAATATTCATCTCCGCTTGCTTCATTTCGGTCTCCATCGGCACATCGGTAGGTACTGTGGTGGCTCTCACACCTTTCGCTACCGAAATTGCCGGCAACATTGGAGTGGAAACTGCCTTTCTTGTTGCTGTAGTAATTGGCGGTGCCTTCTTTGGCGACAACCTCTCTTTCATCTCCGATACCACTATTGCTGCCACCCGCAGCCAGGATTGCCGCATGAGCGACAAGTTCCGCGCCAATTGCTTCATAGCAATTCCTGCCGCTCTGCTCACTCTCCTGCTCTACATCGTGATAAGCGTGATGCCTACTACAGTATCTATCCCCGAAGGGCATAACTACGCTCTGATTATCCCATATCTCGTGGTGATTGTAACGGCTGCTGCCGGCGTGAACGTTCTCATCGTGCTGCTTCTCGGCATCATCACATCAATCGCTATCGCTATGGGCTGCACCGATATTGGCTCAATTGCGATGATGACGGCTATGGGCGAAGGCATCACCGGAATGGGCGACCTCATCGTTGTCACTCTACTCGCCTCGGGGCTTCTCGGACTAATCAAGCACAATGGCGGAATCCACTTCATCATCAACTGGCTCACACGCCACATCAGCGGTGCCCGCGGAGCACAGTCGTGCATAGCACTGCTCGTGAGTGTAGTGAACGTTTGCACTGCCAACAACACCATAGCCATAATCACCGTAGGTGAACTATCGAAGCGCATTGCCGACCAATTCCACCTGCAACCGCGCAAAGTGGCGAGCATTCTCGACACCTGCTCGTGCATCGTGCAAAGCATTCTCCCCTACGGCGCACAGGCTCTCCTCGCAGCCGGGCTTTCGTGTCTCTCCCCGGTCTCTTTTGTGGAATATATGTATTATCCCGCATTCCTTGTGCTAATGGTGGCTCTCTCAATCATCTTCCGCTTTCCCAAGCCGGTAGCATAATCCCCCTCAACAAATGACACAGCTTCACATTAGCTCACATAATGGTACAAAAAAAGAGGCCCGAAAGCCTCTTTTTTATTATATCGGAAATCGTGGATTTATTACATCATTCCACCCATGCCGCCCATGCCCGGATTTGGCATTGCAGGAGCAGGGTTATCCTCCTTCTTCTCGGCAATCACACACTCTGTGGTGAGGAACATTCCTGCAATTGATGCAGCGTTCTCAAGTGCCACACGAGTTACCTTGGCAGGGTCAATCACACCCGACTTGAAGAGGTTCTCATACTGGTCGGTGCGGGCATTGTAACCGAAGTCTCCTTCACCGTCTTTCACCTTTTGCACAATCACAGCGCCCTCAAGTCCGGCATTTGCCACAATCTGGCGAAGAGGCTCCTCAATGGCACGGCGAATGATTTCGATACCGGTGGTCTCATCTTCATTATCACCCTTCAAGCCCTCAAGGCTCTTGATTGCACGGATATATGCTACACCTCCACCGGGTACGATACCCTCGGCTACGGCTGCACGTGTTGCGCTCAATGCATCATCTACGCGGTCTTTCTTCTCCTTCATCTCAACCTCCGACGGTGCTCCGATGTAGAGAACTGCCACACCTCCTGCAAGCTTTGCAAGACGCTCCTGGAGTTTCTCCTTGTCGTAGCTCGACTTGGTAGTCTCAATCTGGGCCTTGATTTGTGCCACACGCTCTGCGATGCACTCCTTCTCTCCGGCACCGTTCACGATAGTAGTGTTCTCCTTGTTCACGGTTACTTTCTCTGCGCTACCGAGCAAGTCGATAGTAGCGCTTTCAAGTTTCAAACCCTTCTCTTCAGAGATTACTACGCCCTGTGTAAGGATTGCGATATCCTGAAGCATTTCCTTACGACGGTCGCCGAAGCCCGGTGCCTTCACTGCGCACACCTTGAGTGAACCACGCAGACGGTTCACTACGAGTGTTGCAAGTGCCTCGCTATCTACGTCCTCAGCAATGATGAGCAACGGACGTCCGCTCTGTGCGGTTGCCTCGAGGATAGGAAGCATATCTTTGAGTGATGAAATCTTCTTGTCGTAGAGAAGAATATAGGGGTGATCCATCTCGCACTCCATACGCTCCGAGTTAGTAACGAAGTACGGTGAGATATAACCACGGTCGAACTGCATACCTTCAACCACTTCTACACTGGTGTCGGTTCCCTTAGCTTCTTCCACTGTGATTACGCCCTCTTTCTTCACTTTCTTCATTGCCTCGGCAATGAGCTGGCCGATTTCAGAGTCGTTGTTGGCTGAAATGCGTGCCACATTCTCAATCTTCTCGAAGTCGTCGCCCACTTCCTCAGCCTGTGCCTTGATAGCCTCAACCACCTTGGCAACTGCCTTGTCGATACCACGCTTGATGTCGATAGGATTTGCACCTGCTGCCACGTTCTTCAGTCCGGTGTTCACAATTGCCTGTGCAAGCACTGTTGCAGTGGTTGTTCCGTCACCTGCATCGTCACCTGTCTTCGAGGCTACTTCCTTCACGAGCTGTGCGCCCATGTTCTGGAACTGATCCTCAAGCTCCACTTCCTTTGCTACTGTCACACCGTCTTTTGTGATGTGGGGAGCACCAAACTTCTTCTCGATAATCACGTTGCGTCCTTTCGGGCCAAGTGTCACCTTCACTGCGTTGCTAAGTGCATCAACGCCTTTCTTCAGCTCTTCGCGAGCCTTGATATCGAATTTAATTTCTTTTGCCATGATTCTTTGTGTTTTTTAAGATTCTTAGAAAATTGATAGTCAGTGATTATTCCACAACAGCCAAAATATCTGATTGGCGCATCATGAGATACTTCACTCCGTCGAACTCAAGCTCTGTTCCGGCATATTTGCCATAAAGAACGGTATCGCCGGGCTTCACCACCATTGCTTCGTCTTTTGTGCCGTTTCCTACGGCTTTCACTGTGCCTTTGAGTGGTTTTTCCTTTGCTGAATCAGGAATGATAATGCCACCGCTTGTTACTTCCTCAGCGGGTGCCGGTTCAATAAGAACTCTGTCGGATAATGGTTTAACGTTCATAGTTATAAGTTTTTTAGTTATAATTCAATTTTTGTTGTGCCGCTTGCTGTGCGGCTTCCGCTTATTGACAATAGCACATAGTGTGCCAAAGTATTCTTGTCACTCACCGGTTGCCAATTTGTCACCTTTAGCATGTCTGCCAAATTGTCGCTACGGATAGCGTAGTCCCATTTTGGCAAACATCGCCTCATCAAGCCTTCCCATACCGGTCTCGCTCAGCAGAATTTCCTCATTGTGGTCATTTAGATAATAGCGTTTCCCCGACTTGAAATCGGGCGATGCCAGCGACAACGAATCCACACGGAAATCAGTGTCAATTCCGCCAAGGGTAAGCATGGTGTGAAACAGCTCCTTGCTTCCCGACACTGCCTGTCCGCTATGTTTCTCCAATGTCGCCCACTCCGCGCCATAATTCGACACATATTCGTCAGATGCCCAGAAAATCAGTGGCACGTGCAACTGATAATATGGAGGAATCGGCGATGCGTGCAGGAACATTCGGCGGTCATCGTCAAATATATCCTCGCCGTGGTCGCTTGTATAGACGAGTGCTGCCACACCCCCACGCTTTTTCATCATCTCTATGATGCTGCCAAGAAACTTGTCGGTATATCTGATGGTATTGTCGTAGGCATTCATCAGCATATCCTTGTTCTTGTATTTTGCGTCCATCGCCGTGTCGGGCTTAAAGTAGGAATCTTCCTGCTTATAGCGCTCCCTGTAGTTGAAGTGCGAGCCGTAGGTGTGCAGCACCACAAATGTCTTCTTGCCCTTTGTGGCTGCAAGCTGCTTCTCAAGTATCGGCAGCAATGCTGCATCGAGCACATTGGAATCGGCAGGCATATTTTCCTTTATAAACTCCGAATAATGGGCTTCCTCCCCGAAATAGTCGATAAATGAATGGTTTGGTCGCTGGTTTGAGAGGAAAATAGTGTGGAATCCGGCCTCCTTGAATGCTGTGATTATGCTCTTCTGCTTGTATATGTCGCCGAAATTCTGCGCCGATATTGCAGATAGTAGCATTGGCACACTCTTGTGCGTGGTATTCGACTCCGTTACGGCATCGCGATACACCACCACGTTGCTGTCGCGCTCAAGATAGGGCGTAGTGGGTCGTTCATAGCCATATATGCCAAAGTTCATTGCGCGGGCTGTCTCCCCTATCACCATCACATACGTCTCCTCCTCATCGGCTGCATGGCTCGATGTAGCTTCGAAGGTGAAATCCTTCGATGTTTCAAGATAGTTGTCGTTGCGTATCTGGCGGTCAATG
>SAMEA3663015__coassemble_1278_pt1 | contig 8372 bp, 7 predicted proteins | sample SAMEA3663015__metabat2_high_PE_024 | metagenome-assembled genome bin SAMEA3663015 (sample SAMEA3663015) | pig gut metagenome | biome: pig gut; feature: pig-associated habitat; material: faeces | place: France | collected 2012
CGCTATGAGCGTGTGGGAGCTGGCTTGCATGGAGTTAGAGGAAATAAGCAATAGTTAAGAAAATGAGACAATTATTTTAAATAAAAATGAAAACAATTAAAATGATTCTTCCTGCGGTGGCATTAGCGCTGTGTGCCCCCATTGCAGGAGCCGGAAATGGACAAATGAAAGGCGTAGATAAAAATGGCTTTGATGAGACAGTGTCGCCAAAAGCCGATTTCTATCAGTATGTGTGTGGCAGCTGGCTGAAGGAAAACCCTCTGCCGGCGCAGTATTCGCGTTATGGAGTTTTCGACATTCTTGCCGAGAACAACAAGGCGCAAGTGAAGGAACTTATTCAAAACTTGGGCAACACTCCTGAAGCTCACGAGGCAGGAACTATCGCCCAGAAGGTGAACGACATGTATCAGCTTGGCATGGACAGTGTGCGCCTCAATGCTGAGAAGGCTGAGCCTCTGCAAGCCGACTTGCAGAAGATTGCCACAATGAAGCGCGCCGACCTTGTGAACACAATCGCATGGATGCACAAGGGCATCAGTGCTCCTTTCTTCGACACTGGCGTGATGGCTGACCTGATGGACTCTAATGTGAATATCATGTATCTGAGCATTGCAGGTCTTGGTCTTGGCGACCGCGACTACTATCTCGACAGTGATGATAACACTCTGAAAATTCGCAAAGCCTACATCAACTACATTGAGACGGTGATGACTCTTGCCGGCTTCAAGAAGAAGGCTGCCAAGGAAGTGGCTAAGAATGTGATGAAGATTGAGACTGCCATTGCTAAGGTGACTTATACCCGCGAGGAGAGTCGCGACATTGCACGACAGTATAATATCCGCAGCATTGACCAGCTCAAGAGTGAATATCCCAATATCGACTGGACTGCCTACTTTGCCGGCATCGGACTCCCGGCAGTAGATAAGGTGTGTGTGGATAATCCCAAGGGAATGACTGAGGTGAACTCACTGTTCAAGTCGCTCACCGATAAGGAAATCCGCGACTATGTGGCATTTGAGTATGTGTCGAGCGCAAGCGGTTCGCTCAGCGACGAATTTACTGAAGCCAACTTTGAGATGTTCTCTCGCACCATGTCGGGTGCAAAGGAGCAGCAACCACGCTGGAAGCGTGCACTTGCAGTGCCTAATGGCTTGCTTGGCGAGGCAGTAGGAAAGCTCTATGTGGAGAAATACTTCCCCGCAAAGTCGAAGCAGAAGATGCTCGACCTTGTGAATAATCTTAAAATAGCCCTTGGCGAACATATAGCAGCCCTCGACTGGATGAGCGACCGCACAAAGGTGAATGCCCTCGTGAAGCTTAATAGCTTCAAGGTGAAAATCGGTTATCCCGACACTTGGAAGGACTATAGCGGACTTGCCGTTGATCCGAAGCTCTCTTATTGGGAGAACATCAAAAACGCACGTCAATTCCGTGCTGAGGACCAGTACTCGAAGTGGGGCAAACCGGTTGACCGCGAGGAGTGGGGCATGACGCCGCAGACTGTGAATGCTTACTACAATCCCACCACAAATGAGATTTGCTTCCCTGCCGGAATCCTTCAGGCTCCTTACTTCGACGTAGATGCCGATGATGCGTGCAACTATGGTGCTATCGGCGTGGTAATCGGACATGAAATGACCCACGGATTTGACGACCAGGGCCGTAACTTCGACCAGAACGGAAACATGATTGACTGGTGGACCGAGGAAGATGCAGAAAAATTCAAGGCATTGACCGACAAGCTCGTGGCACAGTTTGACGAGATTATCGTGGCTGACGATGTTCATGCCAACGGCCACTTGGCGAGAACATTGCTGACCATGGCGGACTTCGTGTGGCTTACACAGCCTTCAATAAGACACAGCAGGGACAAAATGGAGCTGAAATTGACGGCTTTACTCCTGACCAGCGTTTCTTCATTTCGTATGCCAACGTGTGGAAGGGCAACATTGCCAAGGAGGAGATTCTGCGCCGCACAAAGACCGACCCGCACTCTCTCGGCAAGTGGCGTGTGAATGCATCGCTGCGCAATATTGAGCCGTTCTTCAAGGCTTTCGACATCAAGGAGGGTGACCCCATGTATCGTGCCGACCGCGTCACCATCTGGTAACGCTCTTGTGACTATCGTAGATAAATTAGCCGTGAATAGCGGCAAATATACAAATAAGCGAGCCTTATGGGTTCGCTTATTTGCTTTTTTGGAATTTTTAAGGAGTGGAGGTGCGGATTTTTGGGGAATTGGTTGGCTGATTGGCTGAAATTTGTTATTTTTGTGAGTTAATTGGGCGTGGATTAGACGCGCATGAAATAAACGGTTGAAAATTAAAAATATAGCTATATGAAATTTAATATTCCGAGTAAACAGTTATTCAACAATTTGTCGGTACTGGGCAGGGTGGTCCAGTCGAAGAACACAATTTCTATTCTCGACAATTTCTTATTTACCCTTGAGGGTGACCATATCACAGTGATGGCCAGCGACCAGGAAACCACAATGACGGCACGCATGGAGGTGTTTGATGCCGAGGGCGAGGGCGCATTTGCTGTGAATGTGAAGAATCTTCTTGAGCTTCTTAAAGAGCTTGCCGACCAGCCGGTAACTTTCACTGTAGATGATGAGCGCTTTGAGATTACACTCGACTACCTCAACGGACAGTCGAACTTCATAGGCATCGATGGAGCACAATTCCCACAGAAAGATGAGCCCAAGGGTGAGGTTACGAAGATGCAGCTGCCCGTAGATGAGGTTCGCAAGGGCATTGAGAGCACCATTTTTGCTGTCGGTACAGAGGAGATACGCCGCATAATGATGGGTATTTACTGGGACATCAAGCCCGAGCTGATCACTTTTGTAGCATCGGATACTCACAAGCTCGTGCGCTACCGCAACGAGAAATTGCAGCCCGGAGTGGAGACATCGTTTATCCTCCCGACCAAACCTGCTGCATTGCTCGGAAATATCCTTGCTAAGAGCGAGGGCGAGATTGGCATTACCATTGATGACAAGAGTGCTACCTTTGAGAACGAAATGTTCTCACTCACTTGCCGTTTCATCAACGGACGCTATCCCAACTATGAGTCGGTGATACCCAAGAGTAATCCCTATGAGATGCTTGTTGACCGCCAGCTGATGCTCAATGCAGTGCGTCGCGTGTCGGTGTTTGCCAGCGTAGGTGGACTTGTGAAGCTCGACTTGAAGGAGGCAGAGGTGAAAATCAACACCCAAGATGTAGATTTTTCAACTTGGGCAGAAGAGGTGATTCCGTGCGACTATAAGGGTCAGGATATGGTGATAGGCTTCAACGATGCTAAGGTGATAGAGATCCTTAACAATATGCAGTGCGACATGGTTAAGCTCACACTTAGCGATCCATCGCGTGCAGGCGTGTTTGTGCCCGAGAAGAATGAAGAGGGTGAGGACTTGCTCATTCTGCTTATGCCAATGATGATTTAAACAAAACAGATGGAACTGAACCTAAGAAATCCGCTGATATTCTTCGACCTCGAGACAACAGGCGTGAATGCAGCGAAAGACAAGATAGTGGAAATCTCCTACATAAAGGTGTATCCTAATGGCAAGGAGGAAAGCAACACGATAAGAATCAATCCCGGGCGACACATTCCTGAGGAGGCAACGGCTGTACACCACATCACCGACGACGATGTGAAGAACTGCCCTTCGTTCAAGGACGTTGCAAAGGAACTTAGCCGTGTGTTTGAGGGCTGCGACATCGCAGGTTTCAACAGTAACCGCTTCGACCTTCCGCTTCTGGTGGAGGAATTCCTCGCTGCAGGAGTTAATATCGACATGACCAAGCGCAAATTCATCGATGTACAGACGATTTTCCACAAGATGGAGCAGCGCACGCTCGTGGCAGCATATAAATTCTATTGCGGAAAGAACCTTGAAGACGCGCACTCGGCTGATGCCGACACTCGAGCTACCTATGAGGTGCTGAAGGCTCAACTCGACAGATACCCGTCGCTGCAGAACGATGTGGACTTCCTCTCGGAATTTTCGACACAGAACAAGAATGTGGACTTTGCCGGACGCATCATCTACAACGACAAGAACGTGGAGGTGTTTAACTTCGGCAAGCATAAAGGCTGCCCGGTAGAGGAAGTGTTCCGCACCATCGACCGTGGCTACTACGACTGGATGATGCAAGGCGATTTCCCCCAGAACACGAAGAACGTGATAACCAACATCAAGCTGCGTTGCAAGTGATGATGAAAGGAAAGCATATTATCCTGGGTATATGCGGCGGAATAGCTGCATACAAATCGGTGTATCTGCTCAGGCTTCTTGTGAAGGCCGGAGCAGAGGTGCAGGTGGTGATTACGCCTGCAGGGAAAGAGTTTATCACCCCGGTAACACTCTCGTCGTTGAGCGGAAAGCCGGTGATAAGCGAGTTCTTCACTGCCAACACCGGAAGCTGGAACAGCCATGTGGATTTGGGATTGTGGGCCGACGCCATGATAATAGCACCGGCAACGGCATCGACCATAGGCAAGATGGCAAACGGCATTGCCGACAATATGCTTGTCACCACATATCTTTCGGCAAAATGCCCCATATTCCTTGCTCCTGCAATGGATCTCGACATGATGGCACACCCAAGCACCAAGCGCAACCTTGAGCTGCTTGCGAGCTATGGCAACTACATAATAGAGCCTGCTGTAGGTGAGCTTGCAAGCCATCTTGTGGGCAAAGGACGCATGGAAGAGCCTGAGAACATAGTGAAGGCGGTGGAGGCTTATTTTTCTTCGCAGTGCGACCTCAAAGGACGCAGTGTGATGATTACCGCAGGACCTACCTATGAGCGCATCGACCCGGTACGCTTCATCGGTAACTACTCATCGGGAAAAATGGGCTATGCCATTGCTGAGGAGTGTGCACGCCGAGGAGCTGAGGTGACACTCGTGAGTGGTCCGGTATCGCTAAAGTGTAGCAATCCGCGCATCAGGCGCATCGATGTGGAGTCGGCGCGAGAGATGCTTGAAGCAGCTGATGAGGCTTTCGCTACGAGCGATGTGGCGATAATGTGTGCTGCCGTAGCCGACTATTATGTGGAAAACCGTGCAACAACCAAGATAAAACGTGAGAAAGACGAGATACCGCAGATTGTGCTGAAGCGCAATCCCGATATCGCCGCTACACTCGGGGCGAAGAAGCGACCCGGGCAACTGCTTGTGGGATTTGCCCTTGAAACCGACAATGAGGCAGTAAACGCCAAGTCGAAGATAGAGCGCAAGAATCTGGATTTCATCGTGCTCAATTCGCTGCGCGACAAAGATGCCTGCTTTGGCACTGATACTAACAAGGTGACTATCATTGCAGCCGACGGTGCGGAGAAACCATTTGCACTGAAACCCAAGAGCGAAGTAGCCCGCGACATCGTTGATGAAGTAGTTTCGCGGTTAAGATAATCAATACCGAGAAAGTTCCAAGGTTAAGATAAATATTAGAGCGTAATTTTTGTGAAGATGAAAGTATTGGCACGATATATTCTGGTGACGGCTGCGATGCTTGCGAGCATTGCAGGGCTGCGTGCGCAGGAGCTGAAGTGTGACGTGGAAATCAACAGCACACAGATTCAGAACACATCGAAGGAAGTGTTTAACACCTTGCAGCAAGCTATTGCCGACTATATGAACACCACCAAGTGGACCGATGCACAGTTCAGCGTGAACGAGAAGATAGAGTGCCGCATGTATTTCACAATAAAAAGCTACACCGACAACCTCATGCAAGGCGACCTGCAGGTGCAGTCGAGCCGCCCGGTGTATAACAGCAGCTATACTACCACGGTGATGAACTTCAAGGACACCAAGATTGAGTTTTCGTATCAGGAGAATGAGCCGCTGGTGTATTCAGAGACCACTATGGAGAGCAATCTCACTGCCATTCTCAATTTCTATGCGTTCATGATAATAGCACTCGACTTCGACACCTTCTCGCTCAAGGGCGGAGAGCCTTACTATGAGAAAGCTGCCAATGTGGTGAGAATGGCTCAGAGTGCGGGAGAGTCGGGCTGGAAGGCATTTGAGGACACGAAGAACCGCAGTGCCGTGCTTAGTGCATTCACTGAGGGAAACACTTCAGGAATACGCGACATACTCTATAATTATCACCGCCGTGGACTCGACGAGATGGCGCTGAGCGTGGATAAGGGTCGTGCAATGGTGACACAGATGATGGAAACGCTGAAAAAGGTGTTCGACACGGCACCGATGAGCGTGTGCCTCTCTATGTGGAAAGATGCCAAGCTCGACGAGCTGGTGAACATCTACTCAAAGGCAGGACAAACCGAGAAAGACAAGGTGTATGATCTGCTCTATGCCGTTTACCCAACTGAGCAGACACGTCTGAAGAAGATAAAGGAGGAGTATAAAGATTTTTAAGATTCACAGAAGACTTTAGCCATGCTGAAATCACTGAAAATATCAAATTTTGCCATTATTGACAATCTTGAAATAAACTTCGGGAAGGGATTTTCGATTATCACCGGTGAAACAGGTGCCGGAAAGTCGATAATGATGGGCGCGTTGTCGCTCATACTTGGCGGAAAAGCCGACTTGAAGGCAGTGCGCAACACAGAGCGCAAGACGGTGATTGAAGCTACATTCGGAATTGAGGAATACGGGCTGAAACCGTTGTTTGATGCCTGTGACATCGACTATGATGCCGAGGAGTGCATCATGCGGCGAGAGATTTCGGCAAGCGGACGCACGAGGGCATTTATCAACGATATGCCGGTGACACTCCAGACGATGCGCGACATCTCTATGCACCTTGTGGACATACACTCGCAGCACAGCAACTTGCTGCTGTCGCAAGCCGACTATCAGCTGGGTATAATCGACAGTATCATCGACGACAAGTGCGTGAAGGAACAATATGCAGCCCGATTTGCAAGCTACACGGCACTGTGCAGCCGGCTAAGCCACCTGAAGGCTGAAAACCGCAAACGTAAGGAGGAAGAAGACTATATTCGCTTTCAGCTCGACCGCCTGCAGGAGCTTAAACTCACTGAGGGCGAAGACGAGGAACTCTTAGCCGAGGAGCGCACTCTGAGCAATGTGGCTGAAATAAAGGAGGCACTGTGGGAATCGGAGGAGATGCTTAGTGGTGAGAACCGTTCGGTGATTTCCGATGTGTCGCAGATGCGACAGCGCATGAGTCGCATTGCCGAGCTTTACTCCGATGCGGGGGAGATTGCCGAGCGCATGGAGTCGATACTTATCGACCTTAAAGACATTAACCGCACCATTGCGGCGATGCAGGGTAGTCTTGTGGATAATCCTGATGAGCTTGCGCGTGTGCAGGAGAGGCTTAATGCTATCTACGAGCTTGAAACAAAGCACAAGGTAGGTAGTGTAGATGAGCTGATAGCCTTGCAACGCGGATACCAGGAACAACTTGCCGCAATCGACAATGGCGATGAGGAAATTGCCGCCCTTGAAGCTATGGTACAGGAGCAGCACGAAGTGGTGGCACAACTTGCCGGGAAGCTGCATCAGCTTCGCGAGAGTGCGGCATCAAAGTTCTGCCGCGAATTGCTTGAGGAAGCCAAGCCGCTCGGAATGAAGAATCTCCAATTCAGCATACAATTCAGCCGTGTGCCGCTTTGCGCTACGGGCGAAGATGCTGTGGAATTCCTTTTCTCGTTCAACAAGCAGCAGACCCTAATGCCGGTGGCATCGTCGGCATCGGGAGGCGAGATTTCGCGACTCATGCTCTGTGTGAAGTCGATTATGGCGCGTAGCATGAAGCTGCCAACAATAATATTTGACGAGGTAGATACGGGAGTGTCGGGCGACATTGCCAACCGCATGGGAGAGCTTATGCGCGACATTGCCCGCGGCATACAGGTGATAACTATAACTCACTTGCCTCAAGTGGCGGTGAAAGGCGAAAATCACTACAAGGTATTCAAGCAAGATTCTGCCGATGCCACTTACACTTCAATACGGCATCTCAGCGATGAGGAACGTGTCGGGGAAATTGCCGGTATGCTCAGCGGTGAGGTGATTGACGATGCGGCATTGGCAAATGCAAGGTCGTTGTTGGGCAAGAGGTGAGATGTAAGAGTTTTTTTAATAAATATGAGATATGGAGAAGAATCAGTATATATTTGGAATAAGGGCCGTGATAGAGGCTATTGAGGCGGGAAAGGAGATAGATAAAATCTTCATCAAGAAGGATCTCAATGGCGACCTTGCAGGCGAGCTTTTCACGCTCGTGAAGGAGCGCGGCTTAGTGACACACCGTGTGCCGGTGGAGAAAATCAACCGCATCACGCGCAAGAATCACCAGGGAGTGGTGGCGATGCTGTCGGCAGTGAGCTATTGCCGTCTCGACGACATAG
>SAMEA3663015__coassemble_1332_pt1 | contig 8211 bp, 5 predicted proteins | sample SAMEA3663015__metabat2_high_PE_024 | metagenome-assembled genome bin SAMEA3663015 (sample SAMEA3663015) | pig gut metagenome | biome: pig gut; feature: pig-associated habitat; material: faeces | place: France | collected 2012
ATCGACCGTAAACGTTTTGCCCTCCTGATTGATTGTGACGGTGTGATTGCCACTCGCGGCTGAAGAAACCGTTACAGTGCCGGTACGCGTTGCATCGTCGTTGTTCTCTGCAATGGAAATTTCAAGTGTTCCATCGCCAACGTGATCGGTTGGTGACACCTGGATCCAACTGCTTGAATTGGTAGTGACTGACCAGATATCCGTAGCCTTGATATCAATAAGTATTGACTGCGCATAGCTCGACACATTGAGCGTGTTGGGGATTTCGGGCAAGTGCATCGCGGCTTGCTGCACATCGACCGACAAGAAGCTGTTTTTGCCATTCATGATTGCAAAGAGCACTTTCCCATAGCGCGGCGAGGTGTCTGTGTTCTTGGCAGCACTGAATTGCACTGCGCTTGTTCCAATGGCGCCCGACGATGGCGACACGGTAATCCACTCAGGCTTGTCGAGGACTTGCCAGGCTACATTTGAGGTAATGTTCGCCGTGTGCGACCCGGCTTGTGCCCCGAAGGAAAGCGAGGTGACATCGATGCCCATCTCTATGGCACTCTGCTTCACGGGGATTTCGAGCTTGGTGGCAGTGCCGATTTTTATGTAGATGAAGCCGCTGCGCTCGTTCGCCGACATGTTGGGCAGTGCGGTGATTGTCACCGATTTCACTGAATTGCCGCCTCCTGTGGGCGACACCGTGAGCCATGAGGCATCGCTTGTGGTGGCAGTCCACGACGCATCGGCACTGAAAGCGTAGGTCTTGACCTCGCCGTTCACATCAAAGGTGAGCTGCTCGGTGCTGCCCGTCACTCCTGCTTCGCCCTGCACCACCTGGATGGTGGCAAGGGTAGTGTCGGTGCCGGTGCGCTTCAGGTGGATGGTGGTGCTGCGCGATGCGCCGAGGTTTTCAGCTATTGTCACATTCAGCGTGCTTCCGCTGCGCTCAAGGGTGAGCCATGTGTCGCTGCAAGAGGCAGTCCACTCCACATTTGATGTCACGGCAATGCTTTGCACCGATGATGCAGCTTTTGCCGAGATGCTCGTGGCCGACGGAGTGAGCACTATGGCTGCCTGCTGCTGGTTCACGGCTATTTGCCTGTCGATGCCCATCTCGGCAGCGGTGAGGCTAAGCACTCCCACACGAGCCTCGTCAACCGACGTGTTTTCCTGTGCCGTGAGTGCCACATCCACATTCTGGTTGCCCTGCTTGGGTGCCACTGTGAGCCACGAAGGCTCGCCATCGATGTTCCATGCAAGGTTTTGCGCCTTTACCGGCAGCGTGGCGGTGAGATTGTCATTGGCACCGAAATTCACCGAGGTTGTATTCACTGTGAGCGACTTTGGCGTGATACCAAGCACTATGTCGCCCGACAGCTCCTTGTCGGAACAGCCGGCAAGTGCCATTGCCGCCACTATTATGCTGATTGCTGTTTTCTTATTCATCATGTTGTCCTCCCGATTTTTGGTTAGAAATTCACATAGGCTCCGATGCGGAGGTTTCCGCCGGTAGCCCAACCTTTCACTTTGCCTGAAATCGCCTCAAGCTGCTTGAATGTGTCCTTCTTGCTCACTGCAAAGCAGCCCTCGCCTGTGGCACTCACGCCGAAATGCTCGGCAACGGCATACTCGAAGCGCAGCCCTACGGTGGCGCACAGCGCATTGGTGGCAATGAGATTGTCCTTCACCGACACTGCCATTGCACCCACCTGTGGCGTGAGGCGCATGCGGGTGCCTATGATGATGCCATAGCCCACGCGGCCTCCGAAGCACATTGGCTTCACCTCTTCGAGAGCCGGCTCGTTGCCGCTGGTGTAGTTCAGATAGACTTTTTCTTTAGCCATTCCCATACTCACGGTGGCTTCCACGTTGATGTTGCGGAAGTAGCCACCCACGGCAGCTCCCACGCCCATCAGCGTGCCGGCTTGTGCACCCACTTGGGCATACACGGCATTGGGCTGCTGATACTGGCGGTCGAGCCTGATGTTCATAGTGGGATTGGAGCTGTCGAGGTGCACGCGCTTCTCGTAGGTGCGATGTTTTGGTGCAGAGAGACAGATGAGATAGTCGCCCGACACCATCTCCTGCGAGAACGGCGTGCTGCCCACACTCTTGCCGTCGATGCTCAGGGCAGCACCATCGGGAGTGGAATTGATGGTGATTTTCGCATAGTTCACAAGGGTGAGGTTGAGGTCGGTTGTGAGGTTTTCGGCAATATCCACCTCTGCCGTCTCGCTGCGGTAGTTGGGCTTGGTAAGCGTCACGGTGTGGTGACCGATGTTGAGGTCGATGTTCTGCGGCGTTTCGCCCGACTCTATTCCGTCGATTATCACAGCAGCTCCAAGCGGATTCGACGACACAGCCAGCGTTCCTGTGATAGGTGTGGGGCTGTCGAGCTGTATTGTCCTGTTGGAGTTCTTCTCCACGCGAATATATTGTGCACTATTCTTCATGTTGGCTTGGCGGCACTCCACATAGTAGGTGCCGGCTTTCAGTTTGCCGCTCCATGTGCGGTTGCCTTTCTTGGCATTGTCAATGTAGATGTCGGCATTGGCAGCCACTTTCAGGGTTATGGTGGAGAAATTGGGCTTCAGGGTCACACCCTGCTCGTAGGTACCTCGCTGGCGTGCCTGAACCGTGAAAGAGCCTTCTGCCGACTCATACTCGTCGGAGATAATCGTGTAGCTGTAACGGCCGGGATGAAGATGACGCTGTGCAGCTCCCGTCCTTGCATCTGCGATGCCGAAAAGTTCATCGGAGTCGGCATCGTCGCGCTTCACAAGCAGCACGGCATTGGCAGCCGCCGGAGTTACGGTGAAGCGCACGAGAGTGGAGTCGCCCGAGGCATTTGCCGCTTTCTGCTTGGCGCGGAGATTGATATTCTCGTTGAGTATTGAGCTGCGGTCGTTGAGAAGAATCCTGCCCTCCACATTGTTACAGCCCGATGCGATGACACGGTAGGTGTAGCTGCCGAGCTCGAGGCTCTTTGCCACCTCGCCTGTCGAGGCGTCGGCAATGCCGAAAAGCTCCTCCACAGCCCCCTCCTTGGCACTTTTCACAAGCACCACAGCCTTTGTCTTTGCCGGCTTTACGGCGAACTTCACCATCTGCTTGTAGGTGGGACGCTGGGCTGCCGAGAGCTGCATCACGTAGTTCTTTCCGGGCTGGATTGTGGTGCGGAGGTCGTAGCGCTGAATGGGCGCGTAGCCTTTTCGGGTGATTGTCACCGTCTTGGCGTTTCGCTGCACATAGAGCCACAGTTCGCCATCGTGCTCCACCACAATGTGCTTCAGACTTCCGAAATTGAATTGATACTCACGCAGGTCGTCGTCGGGATTGTTTGATGTCACCTTCACAATGGCATAGAGCGAGCCGCTGCCATCAACTTTCTTATATTCAGGACTCTGCGCCGAGAAGTCGGTCACATCCAGCTCAAATCCCACCACCGAAAACCGGAGCTTCGATTGAGCCGCGGCGGGCAGTGCAAGCAGAATCGCCAGCATTACCCCTCCCAATTTGAATAATAGCTTCCGCATTAAATAATATAACATTTAGGTTTATACTCGATATATTGCACGCCACACTCATCTACATTTATCATACCGCTCTCGCAAACATCTGTGAAAACCATAGACAACCACCCGAATAACATCGGCAGATAAGTGCAAGCCTATTCTGAATTGCAGATTTATCGTTTTTTTTCATACAAATTCTATTTACTATAACATTTTTTTCTGTTTTTTGAGTCGTTGCAGAGGATTTTCGCAGATTTTCATGATTTTTCGCGCTATGTCGGTTTTTTGTTGTATCTTTGCAGAAATAAAAGGACTGCTTTGCAGCCTTCAAATGTTATTTTTTATGGGTATATTCAGTTTCTTCTCAAAAGAGAAAAAAGAGACTCTCGACAAGGGTTTGTCGAAGACTAAAGAGGGCGTGTGGAGCAAAATCACTCGCGCAATTGCCGGTAAATCTAAGATTGATGATGATGTTCTCGATAATCTCGAGGAGGTCTTCATCACATCGGATATTGGCGTAGATACCACGCTCAAGATTCTCGACCGAATCCAGAAACGCGTGGCTCGCGACAAGTACGTAGGCTCTGATGAGCTAAACACCCTGCTTTGCGAAGAAATAACTGACCTGCTCGCCGAAAACAATACCGACATTGGCACCGATTTCACTGTTCCTGCCGACAAACGCCCCTACGTGATAATGGTGGTGGGCGTGAATGGTGTGGGCAAGACCACTACAATCGGCAAACTCGCCTACCTGTTCAAAAAAGCCGGCAACAAGGTGGTGCTCGGTGCTGCCGACACTTTCCGCGCAGCTGCCGTGGAGCAACTCGACATCTGGGGCGAGCGCGTGGGCGTGCCTGTGGTGAAACAGCAGATGGGTTCCGACCCGGCTTCGGTGGCTTTCGACACGGTACAATCAGCCAAGGCTCAGGGCGCTGATGTGGTGATTATCGACACCGCCGGACGACTGCACAACAAGAAAGGCTTAATGGATGAGCTGACAAAGATAAAGAACGTGATGCGCAAGGTGATTCCAGATGCGCCCCACGAAGTGCTTCTCGTGCTCGACGGCTCCACCGGACAGAACGCCTTCGAGCAGGCAAAGCAGTTTGTTGCCGCTACGGAGGTGAACGAGCTTGCCATCACCAAGCTCGACGGCACTGCCAAAGGCGGAGTGGTTATCGGCATCAGCGACCAGTTCCGGATTCCGGTGAAATACATCGGTCTGGGCGAAGGTATGGAAGATTTGCAGATTTTCCGCAAGGAGGAATTTGTGAAATCGCTATTCGGGAAATAGCATGATTCCTTAGCAGCTACTTACTATGTGTAAACAATAACCCATTTATGTATATATATCTACCCTACTGCTCATGAGGCGAGTAATGGGGTTATGTAAACTATGAAGAAAAACAGGATAGACGTCATCACGCTGGGGTGCTCAAAGAATCTTGTGGACTCGGAGCGACTATTGAAACGGTTTGAGGATTGCGGTTATGAGGTTGCCCACGACTCCGACAATGTGTGCGGAGAAGTGGTTGTAATCAACACGTGCGGCTTTATAGGCGATGCAAAAGAGGAATCAATCAACACGATACTCGAATATGTGGAGGCTAAGCGAGAGCACCGCATCAAGCACCTTTTTGTGATGGGCTGCCTCTCGGAGCGATATTTTGCCGACTTGAAGCTGGAAATACCAGAGGTGGACAAGTTCTATGGAAAATTCAACTGGAATGAGCTTATCAACGACCTGAAGCTCATCAATCCGCCCACAAAGTCCTATGAGCGACATCTAACCACACCCAGCCACTACGCCTACCTGAAAATATCGGAAGGCTGCAACCGCTTCTGCGCCTTCTGCGCCATTCCGCTAATCACCGGTCGCCACACCTCAGTGCCAATGGAGCAACTTGAGGAGGAAGTGCGCACTCTGGTGGCTCAAGGCGTTAAGGAGTTCAACGTGATTGCACAGGATCTCTCTTCCTACGGCACCGACCTGTATGGACGTATGGCACTGCCTGAACTCGTTGAGCGAATCGCGGCTATCGAGGGTGTAGAGTGGATTCGCCTGCACTATGCCTATCCCACACAGTTCCCTTACGAAATACTGCCAGTGATGGCCCGCCACAAGAATGTGTGCAAATACCTCGACATTGCACTGCAGCACATCAGCAACAAAGTGCTTACCAATATGCGCCGGCATATCACCAAGGAGCAGACACTGGAGCTGATTGAGCGTCTGCGCCGCGAAGTGCCCGGCATACACATCCGCACCACACTGATGGTGGGCTTCCCGGGCGAAGGCGAAGCTGAATTTAAAGAATTAAAGGAATTTATCCGCACCGCCCGTTTCGACCGTATGGGTGCATTCGCCTACTGCGAGGAAGATGACACCTTTGCTGCCAAAAACTATAGCGACGACATTCCGCAAGAAGTAAAAGATGCTCGCCTTGCCGAAATTATGGAGATTCAAGAGGGTATTGCCTTAGAGTTGAACGAAGCCAAAATAGGCAGCGTGCTGAAGGTGATTATCGACCGTGAAGAAGGCGACTACTTCATAGGTCGCACTGAATTTGACTCTCCAGAGGTAGATCCTGAAGTTTTGATAAAGAAATCGCAACCTCTCTCAATAGGCAAATTCTATAACGTGAGAATTGAGGCTGCAATGCCATTTGAACTTATTGGTGAAGTGACTGAACAACAAGCAGAATGAGCAGTATAACCGAAAATAACAGTATAATCATCGAAGCTGTAGCTAAGGCAGTCGCCACCGGCTCGCACTTTTATGCCTACCGCATGCCCGGTGAGCAAGAGCTGCACTTCGGGGCACAGATAATCGACCAGCATACGCCTATGGGTTTCTACATTCGCCCCTTCAGAGAATCACCCGACTCCCCCACCACATACATTTCAGCCCAATTCGATGCAGCAAAGTTCCTGCGCCTCCCCACATCTACCCTCACACAGCGTTCCACTCACAATGTGAGCAATATCGGCACGCTAAAAGAACAATATATGGAGCAAGCGCACAATCTGATAGCACGTATGCGCAGCGGTGAGTTGCGCAAAGTGGTGCTTTCGCGCACCATCTGCGGCAAATGCAACGGTGTGGATTGGGCGAATGTGTTCTCACTTCTCACTGCTTCAAACCCTAATGCTTTCGTGTTTATTTTCAACACCGAAACCACAGGAACATGGCTCGGTGCATCTCCTGAGTGCTACCTATCCTACTCAGCACGCAAAATAAGCACCATGGCTCTTGCCGGAACTCGTAGTGCAGGTGCCGAGGGCAACTGGGGCGACAAAGAAATTGAAGAACAGCGCATAGTTGCCGACTACATCGAGGACTTGTTCACTAATCTAAATATAAAGCATACAAAATCAGACACTTATTCTCGCCAAGCCGGCAATGTAGAGCACCTTTGCACCGACTTCACCGGCGAGATTTCCAATATGTCGCAAGTGGATAAGATGCAGAATATGCTCCACCCTACCCCGGCTCTCGCCGGACTTCCCACAAAAGACGCTTTAAAAGTGATTGAGGCTACCGAAAAGCACCGTCGCCGCTACTATGGGGGCTATATCGGTCCCATTGATTTCCGTGGCAACTTCAATTACTTCGTGAATCTTCGCTCTGTGGAATTTGACAAGGAAAACTATTGTCTATACGCAGGAGGCGGACTCACTGCCGACTCAGTGGCAGAAGATGAATGGCTTGAAACCGAACAGAAATCACAGCTTCTGCTCAACTTAATCAGCAATAGCTGTAACGATCAATAAAAAAACAGAATATTATTCATAAAGCACCACAGCATTGCTGAGGAGTGATTGCCTAACATCAATAAGCCGTTGGTTAGAGCTTCCGCGGAACCGCAGCGATGTATCGCGCAATTCAAGCTCGAACCTACCATCTACAAGCACATCAATATTGCTAAGAAGTGGCATAAATCGCTCACTGTGAGCAACATCTTCCCACCGATAGCCTGTGTAGCACCAGATAGTCTTACCCAGCTCGGTAGATATACGCTCGGCAAGCTCTGCCACTCTTTCGGCTTGAAAAAACGGGTCTCCTCCCGAAAAAGTAACATTAAAGTCGTTATACTCCACCACACGCAGCAAATCGTCTATTGATATGGCTCGTCCTGCTGCCGGATTCCACGACTGTGGATTATGGCAACCCGGGCAGTGGTGCTCACACCCTGCAAAATAAATTGAGGTACGCAGCCCCGGTCCATCGACTGTCGTACCCTCAATTATATCAATCACATTCAGTTCGTTCATCTTTTCAAAACACAAATTGAGCCGCCCTTATTTATGCACCACGCGGTCACGCAGCTCAGCAAGCTTTGCTGAATTCCAACGGTCGGTAGTACCCACAAGATAGCCGGTAATGCGCTGGAGCTTGTCGATATTGTGACTTCCGCATTTAGGGCAGGTCTCAAGACCATCCTGTGCGTCCTCATATCCACAATCCATGCAACGGTTGCGGTTGTGATTCACTGAGCCATAGCCGATATTGTATTTGTCGATAAGCCCTACAATATCCATCACAGCCTGCGGATTGTGCGTAGCATCGCCATCAATCTCCACATAGAAGATGTGACCACCACGTGTGAGGTCGTGATATGGTGCCTCAATCTCGGCTTTATGGCGCGGGCTGCAGTGGTAGTACACGGGCACGTGGTTTGAGTTTGTGTAATAATCCTTG
>SAMEA3663015__coassemble_1376_pt1 | contig 8030 bp, 5 predicted proteins | sample SAMEA3663015__metabat2_high_PE_024 | metagenome-assembled genome bin SAMEA3663015 (sample SAMEA3663015) | pig gut metagenome | biome: pig gut; feature: pig-associated habitat; material: faeces | place: France | collected 2012
GAAACTATGAACCGAAACCTGCTACTATGCGCCGCCCTTGCCTGCGCCGCAACTTTGTCGGCTCAGACTTCGCTTGCCGAGGTCAATAAGGATAATTACGTGAATTATCCCGACGGAAATTTTGTGTATCAGTTCAACAACGAAGTAAATCCCAAGGGCTTCAGGCTTTCGGGAACGGTGTGGAACAACGTTTTCCCCACTCCCAAGCAAGTGACTCTCGCCAAAGGCTACACTACCCTGCCCAAGCAGGTGGCTATCGTAGCCGATGATGCTGCAGCCATTGCCGCCTCTTATCTCACAGAGAAATTTGCTGCCAATAAAACCGTTGTCGCTACCGATGCCGAATTTGCCATAAAGCTCAGCGTGAAGCCCGATGCAGCCCCCGGCAACGAGGGCTACACCCTCACTGTGGGTAAACGGGGCGTGGAGATTGCAGGCAGCTCGCCCGATGGGGTGCTCAATGGAGTGAAGACGCTCATTGCCGCAATCGAGACAGCCGGAACAAAGCTCCCTAACGTAGCTATTACCGACTATCCCGACCTCGGTCACCGAGGCTTTATGCTCGATATTGCCCGCAATTTCACTGCTTTTGAAGGCATCAAGAATATTATCGACTACATAGCTGCCTACAAGGTGAACGTGTTTCACCTGCACCTTTGCGACGACGAATCGTGGGCACTTGAAATTCCGGCTATACCTGAACTGACCGAGGTGGGAGCCGTGAGAGAAAACACCTACATAGATAATAATTCGCGTCACATGGCTCTGGTGTATAATGGCTACGATATGCGCAAGCACTTGAAGCGCACCGATCTCTACATCACACGCCGGCAATTTGTCGAGCTGCTCAAGTTTGCCAAGTCGCGAGGCGTGAACATTATTCCCGAAGTGGATACTCCCGGACACTGTCACGCTGCCGTGGTGGCACTCAAGGCTCGCTACGAGAAATATGCCGCCTCCAATCCCGCCGAAGCCGAGCGCTATCGCGTGTGGGACCCCAACGATACTTCAAAATATGTGTCGGCACAAAATTTCACCGATAATGTAATCAACATCGCCCTGCCCGGAACCTACCGCTTTATGGAAACCGTATTCGATGAAATTCACGCCATGTATCGCGAAGCCGGAGTGCAGCTCTTGGCTTACCACTTTGGAGGCGACGAAGTGGCAAACGGTGCTCTCGAGGGTTCGCCCGAAGCCCGGGCTTTCATGCAGCGCAATGGAATCGCGTCGATGCACGAGCTGTCGGAGTTCTACGTTGACCGAATGTCGGCTTACATTGCTATGAACGGCGTGAAAGCTGCCGGTTGGCAAGAATCAGGGACCAACCATAGTGCCGACTACAACCGCCGCGTTGCGCCACGTTTCGGCATAATCAACGCATGGAACACCAATGGCTCCTACGATGTAGTGCCCTACACCCTCGCCAACGATGGCTATCCCGTGGTGCTGAGCAACGTGCGCAACTTCTACTTCGATATGGCTTACACCCCGCATCACGACGAGCAAGGGCTGCGCTGGGGCGGCTGGAGCAGCGAATATACAGCCTTCAGCGCCCTTCCTTACAACACCTATCGTTCGGCTCGTGAAGGTAGATATGGCGCTCCCATCGACCTCGCTGCTGTTGCCAACGGCAAGCCCACGCTCGCTCACCGCGAGAATATCGTGGGCGTGCAGTCGCAAATATGGTCGGAAACCATTCGCAACGATGGCATGGTCGAACGCTATGCTTTTCCACGCATCATCGCTATGGCTGAGCGTGGCTGGAATGCTTCGCCAGCATGGGGTGAAGGCGCCACCGACATCGAGCTCTACAAAGCCGATAGGGCTCAGTTCAACTTGCGCCTCGGCACTCGTGAGCTGCCTCGCCTGCAGCGCAAAGGCGTTGATTTCCACCTCAATCAGCCCGGAATCGTGGTGAAGAACGGCAAGCTCATTGCCAACACCTGCTATCCGGGCACCACAGTGCGCTACACCCTCGACGGCTCCGATCCGGGTGAATACTCCCCGGTGTGGAAGGCTCCGGTGAGCGTAGGCGATGCCAAGCTCATCAAGGCACGTGCCTACTATCTGGGACACGAGAGCGTTGCCACCTACCTCTTCGTGAAATAATAGCTACAGAAAATAGTGCCGATAGGAAATTTCAGACCTGACGGCACATTGAAAAGGAATTTTCATCTAAATTCCACATACATTGGGCAGAAACAAGAAGAAAAATGGAAGTTTCTTTTTGTTTCTGCTCTTATTTGCAGTAATTTTGCAGAAAAATCAGTAAAATATGAAAGAAATTGCGATAATCAACGGTCCGAATCTCAATCTGCTCGGCGTGCGCGAGCCTTCGGTGTATGGCTCACGCTCAATGGAGGAATATTTCGAGGAGCTGAAGAAGCACTTCGAGGGTCGTGCCTCGCTCTCCTATTTCCAGAGTAATTGCGAGGGAGCGATAATCGATGAGATTCATCGCCGAGGCTTTTCGGCCCACGGCATTGTGCTCAATGCCGGTGCCTACACCCACTATTCCATCGCCATTGCCGATGCCATTCGCGCCGTGACAGCCCCTGTGGTTGAGGTGCACATCTCAAATGTGCATCAGCGCGAGGAGTTCCGCTCTCACTCGGTGCTTTCGGCTGCTTGCAAGGGTGTGATTCTCGGGTTCGGGCTCGACAGCTACCGCCTTGCCATCGAAGCCCTGCTTGCTGAATAATGTTTTTTTGGGGGGACATTTCTTATGCAAGAAGAACTTGAAGACTACATATTGAAGCACATCGATGCCGAGGGCGACGACCTGCGCCGCCTCAACCGCGAGACACACCTCTATCACTTGCGTCCGCGCATGTGTTCGGGGCATCTGCAAGGACGCATGCTCAAGATGATGGTGCGTATGATACGTCCGCAGCACATTCTCGAACTCGGCACTTTCACCGGATATTCGGCTCTCTGCCTTGCCGAGGGGCTTGCCGACGACTCGTGCCGCCTCGATACCATAGAAATCGATGATGAGCTTGAGGATTTCATTCGCGCCCACTTCGACGCCTCTCCTCTGGCGCCACGCATCAATCTGCACATCGGCGATGCCCGTGATGTGCTGCCCACTATCGAGGGCGACTTCGACCTGGTGTTTATTGATGCCAACAAGCGCGAGTATTGCCAATACTATGAGATGGTGTTTCCGCGCGTGGCTTCGGGTGGATTCATCATTGCCGACAACACCCTGTGGGACGGCAAGGTGGTGGATTGGGGCAAGAAGCTCGATGCTCAGACCGAAGGCATATTGCGCTTCAACGACATGATTGCCGCCGATGACCGTGTGGAGAAGGTGATACTGCCCATTCGCGACGGCCTCACCATCATCTACAAGAAGTAGCAAAACCACACCGGTCGGACTCGTTGGGCCGGAATGAAAATGATTAGAAAACTAAACAAACTGGATATAAATGGAAACTACAAGACAACAAAAGATAGCACGACTCCTGCAGAAGGAGCTTAGCGAGATTTTCCGCGTGCAGACTGCCAAGATGGGTGGTGTGCTTGTGTCGGTGAGCGCAGTGCGCGTGTCGCCCGATTTGAGCATAGCGCGTGCCTACCTCAGCATTTTCCCCTCGGAGCGTGCCAACGAAATCATTGAGAGCATCAACCACAGTGCCCGCAGCGTGCGTTACGAGCTTGCACAGCGTGTGCGCTATCAGCTTCGCAAAACTCCCGAACTCACTTTCTTTATCGACGATTCGCTCGACTACATTGAGCACATCGACAGTCTCCTGAAATGAGATTTTCGCTGAAAATAGCAGCTCGCTACCTTGTGGCTAAAAAGACACACAGTGCAGTCAACATAATCTCAATAATATCAATGTGTGGGGTGGTGGTGACTACGGCTGCGCTTGTGTGCGTGCTCTCGGTGTTCAATGGCTTCGCCTCGCTCATAGGCAGCAAGCTGTCGATGCTCGACCCACAGATTGCCATATCAGCCACCGAAGGCAAGGTGATAGAGCATGCCGACAGCCTGATTTCGGTGGTGCGCGGCATCGATGGTGTGAAAATTGCTATTCCCACCGTCGAAGACCACTGCCTTGCCCTCTTTGGCGACTACCAGATGCCTGTGCGCGTGAAGGGAGTTCCGCAAGGCTACGATACACTCACTAATATCACTCCTGCCATTCTCGAAGGCGAGTTTATGCTCGACGACAGCGTGTCGCGCTATGGCGTGCTGAGCATCGGTGCCGCGCTGCAGCTTCGTGCGCGCCCCGGTTTCATAGGTCAGGTGCGGCTTTTCGCCCCGCAGCGCCGTGGTGCGGTGAATCTCGCAAATCCCATGGGTGCATTCCGTGCCGACTCGGTGTTTGTGGCAGCAGTGTATCAAATAGAGCAGAGCGACTACGACCGCGACCTTATGTTTGTGCCACTTGATATGGCTCAGTTCCTCTTCGACTGCGATGATGAGGCGACGACCGTGGAAGTACCCCTTCAGCCCGCAGCCGATGAGCAAGCCGTGATGCAATCCCTAACCGCCACACTTGGCGACGGCTACATCGTGAAAAACCGCCTTATGCAGCAGGCTGCATCGTTCCGCATGGTGAACATAGAGAAGTGGGTGACCTTCCTACTCCTTGGCTTCATCATGGTCATTGCCACATTCAATGTCATCAGCACACTGTCGCTGCTCATCATCGAGAAAGACGAGAGCATACGCACCTTCCGCTACCTCGGTGCCACCGACAAGCAGATTTCGGGCATCTTCGTTGCCGAAGGGTGGCTAATTTCACTCACAGGAGCTGTGCTGGGAGTGTCGCTGGGGCTCCTGCTGTGCTGGCTGCAACAGGAATTCGGACTGATTGCCCTGCAAGGCAATGGCGACAACCTCATAGTGCGCACATATCCCGTAGAAATACAGCTTGCCGATGTAGCCATAGTCTTTGCCCTCGTGGCAGCAGTGGGCTTGCTCACCTCGCTCGTCACCTCAGCCATCATGCGCCGTCGCCTCCCCTCCTCCCGCCAATAATCCCCCAAAAAGTCAATAAAGCAGTATGCAATTAATTAAGAATGAAAATGCCCTGTTCTGTCAAATCGCAGAATTGATAAACCAGAGTCGAAAGCAAGTTGCAAAGGCCGTCAATACGGCTATGGTCTATACCTATTACGGCGTGGGCAAATATATTGTGGAATATGAGCAGAAGGGCGAGAATCGTGCTGAATATGGCAAAGGCGTCCTGAAAAGGCTATCACAGCGACTTAATGCTGAATTCGGCAATGGCTGGTCGGTTGAAACGCTCAAAAAGAGCAGGAAACTGTTTCTCTCATACATGAATGGAACTACACTGCAGACCGAATCCAACGAGACTAATTTGGCCCACAGTGTAGACCAAATCCATAAATTCACACTCTCATGGAATCACTATCAGATATTAATGCGTATTGAGAACCCTCAAGCAAGGAGGTTCTATGAGATAGAAGCGTCGAAGCAGCATTGGAGCGTTCGTTACCTTCAGCGACAGGTAGGCAGCAGCCTTTATGAGCGCTTGGCCTTGAGCAGGGATAAAGATGAAGTTATGCGCCTTGCTGTTGAAGGGCAAACTTTGGCAAAGCCCTCCGATGTAATCAAAGACCCATTAGTGCTGGAATTTGTGGGCCTGAAACCCGACAGTTCTTACAGCGAAACCGACCTTGAGAATGCTATTATTAATCGTCTGCAAGACTTCCTTATGGAATGTGGCAAAGGCTTCCTTTTTGAGGCGCGACAGAAACGTTTCACTTTTGATGAGGATTATTTCTTTGTCGATTTGGTCCTATACAACCGATTTCTTCAATGCTACGTCCTGGTCGACTTAAAGTTGGGAAAACTCACTCATCAAGATATAGGGCAGATGCAGATGTATGTGAATTATTTCGACAGATATGTCCGCTTGGAATTTGAGAAACCCACAATAGGCATTCTGCTTTGTGAGCAAAAGAATGATTCGGTGGTTGAGCTCACTCTGCCAAAAGACTCCAATATCTACGCCCAGCAATATGCCTTGTGCTTGCCCGACAAAGCCTTGCTTCAACAGAAATTAATGCAATGGGCCGAGGAATTTGAGCATCTTCGTGGTGTCTGAGCTCCAATCGGGTTCGCGGTAAAAACGAATTCCCTTTTCAATGATAAAAGTCAGTGAACTACATCGAGTCAATGACACAACAAATAGTAGCATTTCGTGAGTAAACTCGCCCTGACTGTGACACCAATCTCCAGGGTGTCAAAGTCAGGATGTGGGTAAGACATTCATTTGGATTGTGCAAGGGTTTTGAGAATATTGTATTGTGAAATCGGTGGCAGATACAAAATACGGATTCCCCCTCCTTGCTGTGGCTTGGGGGAATCCGTATTTTTTTGCACTATTGCAGTGGGGTTACTTTTTCGGCGGATTCGTGAGATTCGTGTTCATCAAAATCCATTCTGCGGATTCTGTGGATTCTGCGTGAGGACAGAAAATCCATTTTGCGGAATACGCGTGAGGCTTTTACAGGGCGAGCTTGGTGGCACGGCCGGCTACTTTCACCACATAGAGACCGCGCTGCGGCACGTAGATTTCGGTGTCGGTGCCGCTGTAGATGCACACTCCGGCGGTGGTATAGACCTCCACTCGTGCGCCCTCAGCACCCTCCACGCGAATCACGCCATTCTCACCCCGCACTGTCACTGCATCAGCCTCTATGCCATCCACTGCCCCGGTGCCTACGGTCACTGTGCAGGTGGCGGTAAGGTCGCTGCCATCGGTGGTGCGGCAAGTGATTGTAGCCACTCCGTCAGCCGCTCCAATAATGGTGATTGAGCCATCACTGTTGGCTTTATACTTCACTACATTCTCATCGCTGCAGCTCCACTCACATGGTCTGTTGGGAGTGCCTAAGGGCAAGAACACTGGTTTAATCACAGCAGTCTGGTTCTTTGATATAGTAATTTCCGATGGGTCAAGCTCAAGCGATTCAGTAACTACCGTCACTTCACAAGTTGCAGTGAGGTTGCTGCCATCGGTGGTGCGGCATGTGATAGTAGCATTACCATCAGCTATGGCGGTTACGGTAATCGAGCTATCAAGATTCTTTTTAAATGTCGCAACGCCCTCATCGCTACAACTCCACTCGAAATTCTTGCTTGAAATGTCGTCGGGAGTATATATTGCATTGATTCTGTAGCTCTTGTTGGGCGATAGTGACAGCTCGGCAGGGCTTAACTCAAGCGACTCGGCGATGATTGCATCAACAGTTACTTGGCAAGTGGCCATAGCCCCGCTACCATCAATTGCATTAACAGTGATTGTGGCACTGCCCTCACGCCGGCGAGTAACCAAGCCGTTTTGGTCAACAGTTGCTATTGATGGGTCGCTTGATGTCCAATAGATGTCTTTCAGTGTAGCATCGGCTGGCGTGACAGTAGCCTCAAGGCTTGCACTTTTAGTGGTAGTGGTGATGTGCAGACTCTCGGCATTGAGTGCAATAGAAGTGACAGGTGTTGAAATTTCTTCGATTGCCATTTTTCCCCATTTTTCATCTATCCAATACGAGATGTAGGCATCCGGTGATACATATACAGCAGCACTGGATGGAAATGTAGTTGCTGAAATTACAGGTGGTACAGAAGCAAGCGACACAATTTTGCCACTAAAGTATGAAGATAGTAGCTTGTTAGGCAACTTCGTTACATTTTCGCCGATAACGAAAGTGTAACCACTTGTATTGAATACATAGTCACCGCATGTGCTATTTGTGGCATTATAGAACATCGTCTTTAGGTTTGAGCAGTTCCTGAAGGCTTCTTTGCCGATTGTGGTGACGGAGTTGCCAATCACTACCAATGCCAAGCTGCTGCAGCCATAGAATGCCTCGCTGCCGATAGAGGTGACGGAGTTGGGTATCACAACCGAAGCCAAGCTGTTGCAGCCATAGAATGCCTCTTTGCTGATAGAGGTGACGGAGTTTGGAATCTCCACCGATGACAAGTGCCAGCAGCTACAGAATGCCGATTCGCCGATAGATGTGACGGAGTTCCCGATACTAAC
>SAMEA3663015__coassemble_1386_pt1 | contig 8005 bp, 6 predicted proteins | sample SAMEA3663015__metabat2_high_PE_024 | metagenome-assembled genome bin SAMEA3663015 (sample SAMEA3663015) | pig gut metagenome | biome: pig gut; feature: pig-associated habitat; material: faeces | place: France | collected 2012
AACAGCTTCGGCCTGACGGATGTGGTGGTGATGGTGGTGCGCTACTTCGGTGGCATAAAGCTCGGCACGTCGGGGCTGATAGTGGCATACCGTGAAGCAGCAGCCGAAGCTATAAGAGCCGGAGAAATCATCGAGTGTCACGAACAGGGTACGGTGTCGTTTTCATTCCCATATCTTGGAATGAACGATGTGATGAAACTGGTGAAGACCGAGAATCTCACCATTTTGTCACAAGAATTTGACAACCTCTGCACTATGACCGTGCAGACGCGTGCCGACAATGTGGAACCGCTCACACGCCGCATTGCCGATATCGACGGAACATCGATAATCGGCTGAAAATAGTGTTGTCGCTTGAAAAAGGAGCGTCAGAATGAAGTCATTTCATCGATGGGAGCTGCGCTGCCGTAGTCGTCGTCATCGGTCGAGAAGCCTTCGTCATCGTAGGTGTGTGACGAGGATTCTAAGCGACAAAGCCCCGTAACAAGGGTGAGAAGCGCAGAAGGATTCTCGCCAAGAGTATTGACCTTACATGAAATTTTCTCGCTCGACTCAAAGGCAAGAGCCACATTGAAGTCTTCGACATTAACATTAAAGCAGATAGGTGACTCGGCAAACAGCTTTTTCACCTCGTCGTCGGCAACCGGGGTGGTGTCGATATCGTCGGTGTTCAGCTTGAAATAAACGTAGCGATTGTTAAGTACGCCCACTGTGATGCGCTGGTTGAAATATTCATAGACGTTCTCGTTGCCCACGCTTTGCGGGTGTTTGCCATATTTTGAAGCCACGCGATTTAGCTCGGCAATAACAGCATCGGTGTCGGTTGAAGCCATAGCCACTACCACATTATATTCATCAATGAAATCGGGGTCGACGCTTACACCAATTGCAACCGGACCATCAATGGTGTTGATTATTTTCTTGAAATCGAAATCGCGGATAATCGGGAAAGCCCTTGCCGAAGCGAGAAGAGTGCTTACAGGCTGCATTTGCAGAAGCACGTTTCCGCGCAGGCTTGCCGAGAACATTGTGGTCATAGAAGCCGGCATAATCTTGAGGAAATCGGCAGAAGGCTTGGAAATGAGCGAGCCAAACATCATCTTGTAGGCAGAAGTGGGCTTCGCAATCACGCGGGCATCAACTTTGAGCGACTCAGCCAGATTTACGTTGAGTGCAAGAGCGTCGATTTCCATGCCACTGAGTATATCGGTGAGCGACAAGCCCGAGAAATTCAAGCGCTTCAAGGCCGACTGCTTGCAAAGCGAAGAAACGGCAAGGTAAGCAGTGGCATCGGCATCACCCTTTAGGGCATCGGTGATTGTAGGATTGTCGGCAAGCCGTTTCCCGTCGCGCTTCATCATTGCTGCAACGGCATCGGTGAGCTTTGCAATGTTGCTCGACGACTTGGCTGCACCGATGAAAAGCACATCACCGTCGATGGCGTAGAAAGTGCCGTTATTCAAAATATAATCGATTCCTTTTGCGCTCTGCATGGAATTTTCGTTGCAAAGACTGCATATCCATTTCTTGGCAGCACCGCTATCACGGAGTGTAGCTATGAACTCAGAGGAAAATTCTGCAGAAGCACTGAAGAAATAAGCACACCCGGAGAAATCGATGCCCGAAGCCGGCAACGACTTGATAATACGCGAGCTGAAAGAGTTGCCGTATTCGCCAAGCACCTCATTGAGCCGGCTTGAGATGGTGAGATTCCCATCGTCGGAGAGCAGATTGTTGCTTTGGCAGATAGATGCCATATTGATTTTCACTACCATCGAAGGGTGCTCGGGAATAACGCGGAGCAATTCGTCGTCGCTCTTGCTGCAGGCTGCTAAAAAAAGCAAAATAAAAGCTGATAATAGATATTTTATTGACTTCATAATCATAAAGAATCATTATTATGTGGCAAAATTACTAAAAAGAGTAACTAAAGAGGCTAATGTTATGAATTTTAACAATTATATTAGTGCATTTTTGCCAAGAAAATGCTAAATTTGAGCGACAAATTTCAATAATGCTGATTATGGATATAGAAGAGACTATTCGTGCAATAATCGACCAGCATCGAAGTATTGACTTTGTAGAGAGTGAGTTCCAGCGCCAATTAAATGATGATGAGAAACTGAAAGAGGCTTACATGGATTGGTGCGAGGAATTGGGCTTATCGCCAAAAACGGGATATGTGGATTACATAGAGGAGATTCTTGAATCGGAGAACTCAGTGTGGGATTCACTATCGGAGTTTGGAGAAGATGATGGCTGATAATGCGACCGAATTTCAGCTGACGACATTTTAGCGAAAACATAACAATAACGAACGATATATTTTGGAAAAAAACTTTCGACTTCCCGCGGAGTGGGAACCGCAATCGGCTGTGCTTATAGCATGGCCTCACGAGCATACCGACTGGAACTATATGCTCGATGAAGTGACTGAATGTTACAAAAACATAGCATGTGCCATACTTGAAGATGAGCACTTGATAGTGGCATCGCCTATCGACCCGATAAAACTCAGTGACAGCATAGACAGTCCACACAAGTGGCGACTTTCACCATTCCAAATAGCGACCAACGACACCTGGGCACGCGACTTCGGTCCGATAGCTAAGATTGACGGCAATGGATGCCCTGTGCTGATGAATTTTGTGTTTAACGCCTGGGGAATGAAGTTTGCCGCCAATCATGACAACCTGATAAACCGGAATCTTGAATTTCTTGGGGCTTTTGAATGTCCTATGGAGGATCATCTGGAATTTGTGCTCGAAGGAGGGTCGATAGAGAGCGACGGAAAGGGGTGCATACTCACCACTGAGGAGTGCATGACATCGACTAACCGCAATGGGCACATGACATTTGAGCAGATAGATGCGTATCTCAAGAAGGTGTTTAATGCAAGAAAGATTGTGTGGCTTCATTATGGAGCACTTGAAGGTGATGATACCGACGGACACATCGACACCCTTGCACGCTTTGCTCCCAATGACACTATTCTCTATGTAGGCTGTGACGATGTCGAAGACTCACACTATAAGGAGCTGAAGAAGATGGAGCGGGAGCTGAAAGAGGCTACGAATGCCGACGGCAAGCCGTTTAGACTTATCAAATTGCCATTCCCCGATGCCATCTATGATGAAGACGGATTACGGCTGCCCGCTACATACGCCAATTTCCTCGTTACAAACAATCATGTGCTTGTGCCTACTTATGCACAGCCCGACAATGACCAGAGGGCTTTAAAACTTATTGCCGAGGCTTTCCCCGGTCGCAGAGTGGTGGGCATTGATTGCCGTGCACTGATAAAGCAACATGGCTCGCTGCACTGCGTGACTATGCAATTGCCCAAGGGAGTGATAGAGGAATAGATAGCTAACGAATTAATTATGAACACGATGGAAAAGACAATAAAAATAGGAATAGTGCAGCAAGCCAATACGGCTCACGTTGCCGATAATCGTGCCCGCCTCAAGGATAAGGTGCGCCAAGTGGCGCAGCAGGGTGCTGAGCTTGTAGTGCTGCAAGAGCTGCATGACTCACTCTACTTCTGCCAAGTGGAATCGACCGACAATTTCGACCTTGCAGTGGCAATACCGGGAGCCGAAACTACTGAATATGCTGCACTTGCCAAGGAGCTTGGCATAGTGCTCGTTACGTCGCTCTTTGAGCGTCGTGCAGCAGGACTTTATCACAACACGGCAGTGGTATTCGAGAAAGATGGAACGATTGCCGGAAAATACCGTAAGATGCACATCCCTGATGACCCGGCATACTATGAGAAATTCTATTTTACGCCGGGCGACCTTGGCTTTGAGCCTATCGATACCTCTGTGGGTAGACTTGGTGTGCTTGTGTGCTGGGACCAATGGTATCCTGAGGCTGCACGCATAATGGCACTGAAAGGAGCCGATATGCTCATCTATCCCACAGCAATAGGGTGGGAGAGCAGTGACACCGAAGCTGAAAAGACCCGCCAGCGCGATGCATGGATAATCTCGCAGCGTGCCCATGCCGTAGCAAACGGTCTCCCCGTAATTTCGGTGAACCGAACCGGGCATGAGAGCGACCCATCGGGAATGACGAATGGCATACACTTCTGGGGCAGCAGTTTTGTGGCAGGGCCGCAGGGCGAGTTCCTTTATCAGGCACCGGCTGATGCCGAGGTGGAGCAGGTGGTGGAGGTGAGCCTCACGCGGTCGGAGCAAGTGCGCCGCTGGTGGCCGTTCCTGCGCGACCGACGCATTGATGAATTTACGCAGCTTGCAAAGCGATACATTGATTAAGGAATAGTGTGCCGATAGCAAAAACTCTCTTCAAGTGAATTATAAACCCCTGCTACGCATACGGCTGTGGCAGGGGCTTTTTATGTCAGAAGGTGAAGTGGAGCTGTATGCGGAGACCGCTCTTATCCACACCGGGAGTGTCGCGATAGGTGAGACGCCACACATAGTCGAGGCGAAGAATGGTAAATATGTTATCAAGCCCGACACCAATCTCCATATAAGGCTCCTTATCCATTGGTTTGCAATGGGCTGAAGTCGGGAAACGGAAAAGCTTGTTGTTAAGCTCGGGATTATTGCTATCCTTAAGCTTACCATACAGGCCGCGGAACGAGAAGGCTTCGCGAAGTTTGAGATACTTGATAAGCGGAATACGGTTGAGTATGGCACCATTAGCCCAGTAGGTGAAATCCCATGAGAGATATTGGTCGTTGGCAAACTCCATTGCGTTCATGAGCGGATAAGATTCGGGCTGAATGGTGTAGGAGAGGTTGGCATTGGGGAGGAGGAGGTTGGGATAAGATACCTCGCTCCACACTTTCCCGGCCTTGAGGATAATATCGGTGTAACCGAAGGCCGAAAACCAGAAGCGCTTCTGAATGCTCAGCTCAGTCTTATTGACGGTGAACATGCTGCCCATGAACCCTTTTGGTGCATAGGTGTGGGTGAGGGTGAAAACAGGAGCGTCGAGGTTGATAGGTATTCGGTAGCTCTTGGTCTGATAGAATTTTTCACCCGGGGCATAGCGCAGAGTGACATTGAACAATGCCTCGCGGTAGCGGTTATATACGTTTCCGTATCCGTCGATAAAAGGAAGCACAGAGGTAGCTTCCTGAATGTCGTGTTCAAAGCCGAGCTGTAGGGAGAAGCCGCTTTCGGTCTCGAGGGTGTAGTCGAGATTGGTCTTGCGGAGGTAGGTCATTTTGTCGTCGCGCTTGCGCTTGAGTGCAAGGAAGACATTATCCATATTTGTGAAGAAATAGTGCTGACCAAGCTGATCGACATCATATTTGTGTGACAACTTAATGGAATGAATGGGGAATTCGCGCGAATGATACTTCTTTTCGCTGAAAGAATATTCGAGCTCGCCATTATATTTCAGCTTTTGGTCGCCCATACCGTAGGCAACATAACCACGGGCAAACCAGTGCTTGCTTAGATTGGCAGTAGTCATACCACCCACACGCATTCTCATGCCTTCTATGGGGTTTCCGCTGAGGGTGGTGTTCATCGGTCCGAAGTCGAATTTGCTGTCTTTAGAAGTTGAGATATAGCCCGACACGAGCACGGTGATTACTTTTTCGGTCCAATAGAAAATGGGTACTTCGCGTAGCCTTGTGAGCAGTCCCTTTATTGCATTTTCCTTATCCTTGATGGGCACTTGTCGGTTTTCCTTCCAGAATTCGTCGGGCATAAACTCGGCATCGGCATTGACGAAGGTTTTTCCCTCGTGGTCGAAGACGCCTAAGTCGGCAGGAGCATCGAAGTTGTGATTGTCGTAGCAGGTGGTGCGGCGTGCATAGAGCCCTTGAGTTCCCTTCATTATCTGGAACTCCACAGTCATGTCGTCGCGAGTCTTGATGCGAGTGCCATCGGGGGCTTTCACGAAATCTTGAATGATTGTGATGCTCTCCACATAGTTGAGGTTTATCGACTTGGGCACATTTAGCTTCACGCGCTTGATGAAGAGTGTGGAATCGTTGAGAGGCACATAGATGCGGCCCAAGAAGCCGAACGACTCGGGAGTGAAAGGAGAGAAGCTGAGTTCGATGCACTTCACGCCATCAACGTTGATGGTGTCGCTGAGGTAGTATTTATAGTAATCTACGCCGATTTTCGATAGAGGGCTTACGAATCGGTTCTGCATCATGGGTACATCGTTGCTGAAAATGTCGATTTCGCGGAACACGTCTTCGAGGAAGCGTTGCACGCTCTCTTGGTCGAATGCCTCATCGATGCCGGCACGCTTTGTGCCTCGCACAATCTCCTTTGTGCTTTCGGGAGAGCGGCGATAGTGGTAATCGCTCACCTTCTCCTTCACCGACACAGTGAGGATAGGTTTTCCCGATACCTCGGAGGTGTCGAGGTAGTCGAAAATAAATTTGAATTTTCCCATGAGCCAGTTTTTCTTCTGTTTCTCGGAGAAGTCGTTGAGACCCATGGTGATTTTTTCATATTTGTTGTAGTTGTAGTAGTCGTGATTCTTCGGGTCGTAGCCGTGCTTTTGTGCCATGAGGCGTTTCACAAATTCCACGGCAGGATTGTTCTTTTTGGAGTATTTTTCTTTTTTGGGCTTCACCACCAGCTCTTTGAGAGCCACGCCGGTGGGGACGAGATCGACGGTTATATTGTTGGTTTCACCTTTATTGACGAATACATTCTTTGTGGTATATCCCATTGTGGAAACTTCGAGGCTGATGAAATTGACCGAAGTGGTGATGGAAAACTTCCCGTTCTCGTCGGTCATGATACCACGGTCGGAGCCGCGCAGGAAAATAGCCACGAAAGGGAGCGGGTCGCGAGTAAGAGAGTCGCGCACCACACCTTTCACCACGGTGGGAGCGATAGGGTGTTGTGCAACGGCAGTCGCAGTCGAAACAACAACACAGATGAGTGTTAAACTAAAAAACAGAATCTTTCTAAGCATCTATAATTGCAAGTTTTTTGTTTTTCGGGTTGCAAAATTACTAATTTTTATTGATAATAAAATGTGCTGAAATACTGATTTATTAGTTGAAAAAACGTATTTTATACAAAAAACCGATGTGATTTTAGCTTTTTTGTGACATAAAGCATATATTTGCGCAAATTTTTGATTTTTGACGTAACGACGAGGAATTATGGGAAAAGAAATAGAACATAAATATCTGGTTACCGACGATAGCTACAAGGCTATGGCGGTAGAGACTCGCTGCATAGAGCAAGGATATATATCGCGCACGGTGAATGGCACTGTGCGTGTGAGGCTGATTGGTGAGCGTGCACGACTGACAATAAAGGGGCGTACAGTGGGCGACACTCGCAGTGAATATGAATATGATATTCCAGTAGCTGATGCCCGGGAGATGCTCTCGGGGCTTTGTGCGCAGCCTATTATCAGCAAAACGCGGCACTTGGTTCCCTTTGAGGGAAATGTGTGGGAGGTAGATGAGTTTCACGGCGCTCTTGAAGGACTTACTGTGGCTGAGATAGAGATACCGAGTTCGGACTATCGATATGCTTGTCCGACATTTGTGGGGCAGAATGTTACGAATGATGCACGATTCTATAATGCCAATATGGTGGGGAAGAGCTTGGCTGACCTTGGAATGTGAGAGTTGTGTCTTTCGTTTTCATTTTTTGATTTTTTAGTATAGTAGTTTTGGCATAAATGTGTAACTTTGCAGCGAAATAACTAAAAAAGGAAAGAGAAATGGCAAATTGGTTTGAATGTAAAGTGAGATATGTGAGAATGCTCGAAACGGGAATGCAGAAGGCTGTGAATGAGCCGTATCTTGTTGATGCATTGTCGTTTACTGAGGCAGAGTCACGTATTACAGAGGAGATGGCTCCATTTATTTCGGGTGAATTTACGGTGAGTGCCGTGAAGCGCGAGAAGCTGAGCGAGGTGTTCTATGATGAGACCGGCGACAAGTGGTATAAGGTGAAATATAATATCATCACCGTAGATGAGAAGACTGCTGTCGAGAAGAAGACATCGGTTACTACACTCGTGCAAGCCGCCAACT
>SAMEA3663015__coassemble_1413_pt1 | contig 7908 bp, 2 predicted proteins | sample SAMEA3663015__metabat2_high_PE_024 | metagenome-assembled genome bin SAMEA3663015 (sample SAMEA3663015) | pig gut metagenome | biome: pig gut; feature: pig-associated habitat; material: faeces | place: France | collected 2012
GAGAGCTGCAACAACGCGGTCGATTTTCTTGTCGGCAACTTGGATTACGAGAGCCGGATTTTCGGCAAACAGAATCTTGATGAGGTCGCGTTCAGAGAAATTGTCGGTGCTGATTTCGATACCACCCTTAGTGTTGGCAAACGCCATCTCAAGGAGCGTGGTAACAAGACCTCCGGCAGAGACGTCGTGAGCGGCAAGGAGCATCGATTTTGCTACGAGTGCTTGGACTGCATTGAATGCACGTGCGAAATAGTCGGCCGACTTAACAGTGGGCGAAGTTGCGCCAAGGGCACCAAGCGACTGGGCAAAAGCAGAGCCACCGAGGTTCATTGCATCACTTGAGAAGTCGATATAGAAGAATCGGCTGTTGCGATTCTGCATTACAGGCGAAACAGTCTTCTTCACATCAGAAACCTCGCCGGCAGCTGAGATAATCACAGTACCGGGAGCGAGCACCTTCTTGTCGCCATATTTCTGGGTCATTGAAAGGCTATCCTTACCTGTGGGAATATTGATGCCAAGAGCACAGGCAAAGTCGCTACAAGCCTTCACAGCCGAGTAGAGAGCAGCGTCTTCGCCGGTGTTGCGGCATGGCCACATCCAGTTGGCACTGAGCGAAACGCTCTTGAGTTGGTCTTTGAGGTTAGCACCAACGATGTTGGTGAGAGCTTCAGCGATAGAGAGTACCGAACCCGCTTCGGGGCTTATGAGGGCAGCCTGTGGTGCATGACCGATAGAGGTGGCAATACCCTTAGTGCCTGTAAAGTCGAGAGCAACAACACCACAGTCGCTGAGTGGGAGCTGAATCTCGCCCTGGCACTGCTGGCGGGCAATCTTGCCGGTGATTGAGCGATCGACCTTGTTGGTAAGCCAATCCTTGCAGGCAACGCCTTCGAGCTGAAGGACGGTCTCTACGTAGTCGTTGAGATTTTCAGTTGAATATTGAACATCGGCAAAGTGATGCGGTGCAGTGACATCGGTCATCACAGTGACGGGAGAGCTGCCAAACATGTCCTTCATGCCGAGGTCGATAGGGCGCACGCCGTCTTTGTCTTCAAAGACGAAACGGTCGTCGCCTGTGGTCTCGCCCACAACGTAGAATGGAGCACGCTCGCGGTCGGCAATTTGGCGGATATGGTCGATGTCTTTTTTCTCTACTACCATACCCATGCGTTCCTGCGACTCATTGCCGATAATCTCCTTGAGGGAGAGTGTGGGGTCGCCAACGGGTAGGGCAGAGATATTGATTTTGCCGCCGGTCTCCTCGACAAGCTCAGAAAGGGCATTGAGGTGACCACCGGCGCCGTGGTCGTGGATAGAAACGATGGGGTTGCTGTCGGCCTCAGAGAGAGCACGGATAACGTTTGACACACGCTTCTGCATCTCGGGGTTGGCACGCTGTACGGCATTAAGCTCGATTGAGTTGTCGTACTGGCCGGTATTTACTGAAGAAACAGCACCGCCGCCCATACCGATGCGGTAGTTGTCGCCACCCATAAGCACAACCTCCTGGTGGGGCTTGGGAGTTCCCTTTATGGCATCGCGCTTGTTGGCAAAACCAACTCCACCGGCAAGCATGATGACTTTGTCGTAGGCAAACTGGTTGCCATCTTCCTCGTGCTCAAAAGTGAGGAGCGAACCGCAGATGAGAGGCTGGCCGAACTTGTTTCCGAAATCGGAGGCACCATTAGAAGCCTTGATTAGAATCTCCTCGGGAGTCTGGTAAAGCCATGGGCGAGGTGGCATAGTGCAAAGCTCCCACTTGCGCTCGGCAGCAGTGCGAGGATAAGACGTCATATAGACGGCAGTACCGGCAAGCGGAAGGCTTGCACGACCACCGCCGAGGCGGTCGCGGATTTCACCACCCGAACCTGTGGCAGCACCGTTGAAAGGCTCCACGGTGGTGGGGAAGTTGTGCGTCTCAGCCTTGAGTGAGATAACGGTGTCGATTTCCTTTACCTCAAAGAAATCGGGCTTTTCGGGATTACGTGGAGCAAACTGCTCGATGCGCGGACCCTTGACGAAAGCCACATTGTCCTTATATGCCGATACCAAGCCATTGGGGTTCTCCTGCGAAGTCTTCTTGATCATCTTGAAAAGTGAAAGAGGCTTCTCCTCACCGTCGATGATGAACTTGCCATTGAAAATCTTATGACGGCAATGCTCTGAATTGACCTGCGAGAAACCGAATACTTCGCTGTCGGTAAGCGGACGGCCGAGTTTTTGTGCGAGTTGCTTGAGATACTCAATCTCTTCGGGATTGAGAGCCAAACCCTCCTTGACGTTGTATTCCTCAATATTATCAATATGCACAATTTCTTCAGGAGTCTTGGTGATTTTGAAGGTGTCGCCGTCGAGCTTGTGATAGACGCGCTGGAGCATTTTGTCGAATGCCGGGTCGTCTTCTTTGGCAACTGCAAACTCCTCGATGCGGAGAATGCCCGAAATACCCATATTTTGGGTTATTTCAACAGCATTCGTACTCCAAGGAGTAATCATTTCTCGACGTGGACCAACAAAAGTGCCTTCGAGCACTTTTTTCTTAAGCGGTTTGGCACCATCGAGCAGCCATGTGAATTTCTCGATTTCGGAGTCGGAAAGAATGTGGTCGGCATCGACCGCATAAATTGTGTAAGCTCCTTTTTTGAAGAATGTGATCATAATATAATAATACTTGAGTGATGTGTTAAGTCTTTTTATATTTTATGGTGCAAAGTTACGGAAAAACATTGATTCTTGAAAACTTTTATAAAAAGATATAGTGAAATGAGAGATAACTCGACGAAAAAATGTAACTTTGTCATTTAAGATGAACAAAGTTATTATGCAACGACTGAAAAAAACTATAATTTTTGCACTGATCGCTGCAGCTCAGGGTGTGGTGGGCAGTGCACAGGCTCAGGTCTCGTTCTCGGGTAACACGCTTCCGGTGTATAGTGAAAAACCGGCTGCAAGCACCGGTCTAAACTACATTTATGTGCTCAACCGATGCGATGGCGTGACGATGAGCTACACTGCCTCCAATGCACAGGCTGTGGTGGTGTGGCAGAAATATGGCACACAGGGCGGTGGATATGCCGAGGATATAAGTGGTGTGAGAAAAGATGGTGCCGTTACATCAATTGATGTGATTCCAAACACAGGCTACATAATTGAGGAGGGAACCAACCGCACCTATGTGTGGGTGGTGAACTATCAGGACTATTACCTCGACCTTGAAGCACTCACCCTCGATGCCGAGCAGGATTGTGGCACAGTGATGCTGAATGTGGCTGGCTCGGGTGCCGATATCAACTACTATACAATCACAGGTGTGCCTAAGAAACTCGACCGTGAGATGAAACTCACCTACAACACCCTCGAATGGAACAGCGATGAACTTCGCTGGGATGAAAAGCAGGTGGAGGAGAGCTATGATGTGCTGAAGCCATCAATATCGGTGGCAGCGCCATTCTGCGACACCCAGTTCACCCTCACAGGCGACAAGCTGCTCCGCTTCTGGGGAAGTGAGGAGCAGGTGGAGAGCACCACCTATGCCACTAAGGCTGTGGCTGTGGAGAGCACGGCAGTGCAAGAGGAGCGCGAAAACAGCAATGAGAAGAAGGTGGAGAGCGGTTCGCTTGGAGGATCGGCACCTGTGACAGTGACATTTACCGCCTATCCAACTGATGCTGCAATACACAAAGAGTGGCAGATGGCTCGTGATGCTGAATTTGCCGATATATTGCTCAGAAAGAATGAGGAGGAAGTGACCAACACATTCACTGAAGCAGGTACATTCTATTTACGCTTTATCGGCACAAATGCCGATGGTGATTGCGAGGCTGAGAGTGAGACCTATACAGTGTCGATAGGCACATCGAGCCTTGAGTGCCCTAATGTGTTCTCGCCTACATCGTCGGAGGGCGTGAACGATGAGTGGAAGGTGTCGTATAAGTCGATTGTGGAATTTCAATGCTGCATTTTCAACAAATGGGGCGTGAAAATGTGCGAGCTATCCGATCCGTCGCAAGGCTGGGACGGCAAATATAAAGGAAAATATGTGAAATCGGGCACATATTATTATGTGATCCAGGCTCGTGGTGCTGATGGGCAAAAATATAACCTGAAAGGCGACATCAATATTATCAACTATAGCACCAGAAGCACAGGCGGCTCTACCGACACCACCGAGTAACCGGGTGGCATCAACAATTAAATAATTTAAATAGAGAACAATGAATCTAAGAGATAAAACACTGCTGATTGCATATTGCATATCGGCAATAATGGCGTGCTCGTGCGTAGCAGCTGAAATAAGTGAGAGAAATGAATCATATCCACAAATGACAAGCCCGGAGATTCCTATGAAGGCAATGCTTGCCGGGGAACCTGTGGATCTTGACCGCATAGATATGGCTGAGAGGCTCGACAGGGAGCTAACGAGCATCGTGTATGGGCATAGCAGCACATCGCTGGTGCTGAAGCGAGCCAACCGCTATTTCCCTATTATTGCACCGATTCTTGAAGAGAATGGTGTCCCCACCGACTTCATCTATCTTGCTGCGATAGAGAGCAGCCTGAATGTGCGTGCATATTCGCGTGCTAATGCGGCAGGACTGTGGCAATTTCTGGCTGCAACCGGCAAGCAATATGGGCTTGAAGTGAACGATGAAGTAGATGAACGCTACCACCCGGAGAAATCGACAGTGGCAGCCTGCAAATATATGAAGGCGGGATACAAAAAGTATGGACACTGGGCTACGGTGGCGGCAAGCTACAATGCCGGAATGGGCCGCATCTCGGGGGCGCTTGAGAAACAATTGGTGGATAATTCCTACGACTTGTATCTCAATGAGGAGACATCGAGATATGTGTTTCGTTTTCTGGCAATGAAGATGGTGCTTGAGAATCCGCGGGCTTACGGCTATAATCTCACAGAATCGCAACTTTACCAACCAATAGCCTGCAAGGAGGAGGCGGTGAGTGGCAGCGTGGCGAGCTGGACTGAATGGGCAAAAGAGCGGGGAATCAGCTATGCCCAGTTAAGGGAAATGAATCCGTGGATACGCTCAACCTCGCTCACCAACAAAGCAAAGAAAACCTACATGGTTAAAATTCCAATTGCCAGCGACCTATATCGCAGCAAGCGCAAGTGCACCGTGTGGAATAAGAAATGGATTGGAAAATGATGGATTTAGCACTCTGATGCCGAGGCTATGGCATTAGGGTGTGACTGACAGATAAAACTGATTATTTTTTAACTACCAAACAATAAAGAATGATGCAACTCGACGGGAAGAATGTGGAGTGTGTGAGCGTGCTTGGAGCACGTGTACATAATTTGAAGAATATCGACGTGGAGATTCCGCACAACAGGCTCACTGTGGTAACCGGGCTTAGTGGCAGCGGAAAGTCGTCGCTTGCCTTCGACACAATCTTTGCTGAAGGACAGCGCCGGTATGTGGAGACATTCTCGGCATACGCACGCAATATGCTCGGAGTGCTTGAACGCCCCGACGTAGATAAGATAACAGGATTATGCCCGGTGATATCAATCGACCAGAAGACGGTGAACAAGAACCCGCGAAGCACTGTGGGTACTACTACTGAGGTGTATGACTATCTGCGATTGCTGTATGCCCGAGCCGCTGATGCCTATTCCTATCTTTCGGGAGAGAAGATGGTGCATTTCACCGCCGAGAAGATTGTACATCTGATTCTTGAAAAATATGCCGGTCACCGGGTGTATCTGCTTGCCCCGCTGGTGAAGAACCGCAAAGGGCACTATAAGGAACTGTTTGAGCAGTTGCGCAAGAAGGGATATCTCACAGTTAGGGTTGATGGAGATTTCCGTGAAATAACCTACGGCATGAAGCTCGACCGCTACAAAAATCACAGCATAGAGCTTGTGGTGGATAAACTTAAACCCGACGGCAAATTCAAGGAACGTCTTGCCGAATCGGTTGACCTGACATTCAAGCAGGGCGATGGTGAGTTGATGGTGCTCGACAAAGACGATGGCGAGAGCATAGGCCATTATAGCCGTAAGCTCATGGACCCGGCAACAGGGCTGTCGTATGCCGAACCGGCTCCACACAATTTTTCATTCAATTCACCGCAAGGCTCATGCCGCAAGTGCAAGGGATTGGGATATGTGAACCTGATTGACCGCGACAAGGTGATGCCGAATCTTGAGGTGTCGATTTATGATGGAGGAATTGCTCCAATAGGCAAATACAAAAATTCGCTTATTTTCTGGCAAATTGCTGCCATCTGCAAGAAATATGATGTAACGCTCAAGACGCCGCTGAAAGATGTACCAGAGGAGGCTATCGACGAGATAATGAATGGCACCGATGAGCGACTCGACATTGAAACTGCTACACTGAGCACATCAAACTACTTTACAACATTTGACGGCTTGGTGAAATATATTGAGCTGCAGCAATCAGATGATGCTACAGCCGAGGCGCAGAAGTGGGCGGGACAATTCTTCTCGCGCACGGTGTGTCCTGAGTGTGGCGGAGCACGACTCAACAAGGAAGCGCTGCATTACCGCATAGGAGGCAAGAATATTGCAGAACTGTCGCAGATGGATATACTTGAACTGCGCGACTTCATGCGCAACATACGCGGCATGATGACCGACAAGCAGTGGACTATTGCAGCAGAGATTGTGAAAGAGATTCTGGGACGACTGGATTTTCTAATCGATGTGGGACTCGACTATGTGTCGCTCAATCGCAGTTCGGCTACACTGTCGGGCGGTGAGAGTCAGCGCATACGTCTTGCCACCCAAATCGGGTCGCAACTGGTGAATGTACTCTACATACTCGACGAGCCAAGCATCGGTCTGCACCAGCGCGACAATGTGCGGTTAATCGACTCGCTGAAGAAACTGCGTGACTCGGGCAACACCGTGGTGGTGGTGGAACATGACCGCGACATGATGCTTGAATCGGACTATATAGTGGATATCGGGCCGAAGGCTGGCCGCAAGGGCGGTAATGTGGTATTCTCCGGAACTCCTGCTGAAATGCTGAAAAGCGACACACTCACTGCACGCTACCTGAATGGAGCGCTGAAGATTGATGTGCCTTCACAGCGCCGCCAGGGTAATGGAAAGACACTCACGCTGCGTGGTTGCCGAGGCAATAACCTGAAGAACGTAGATGTGTCGTTTCCGCTTGGAATGATGGTGTGCGTAACGGGAGTGTCGGGTAGTGGAAAGTCTTCGCTTGTGAATGGTACGCTTCAGCCTATTCTAAGCAAGCAGTTTTTCCGTTCGCTACAAGAGCCGTTGCCATACGATGAGATTCTTGGACTTGAGAATGTGGATAAGGTGGTGACAGTGGATCAATCTCCGCTGGGACGTTCTCCTCGCTCGAATCCTGCGACTTATACCGGGGTGTTTGGCGATATTCGCAGTCTGTTTGTTGGATTGCCTGAGGCGAAAATAAGAGGCTACAAGCCGGGACGCTTCTCATTTAACGTGGCAGGTGGACGCTGTGAGGCGTGCAAGGGAAACGGCTACAACACTGTGGAGATGAATTTCCTCCCCGATGTGCTCGTGCCGTGTGAGACCTGCGGCGGAAAGCGCTACAACCGTGAAACGCTTGAGGTGCGCTTCAAGGGAAAATCGATTGCCGACATTCTCGACATGACGATAAATCAAGCCGTGGAGTTTTTTGAATCCATTCCTGCAATTCTCAAGAAGATAAAGGTGCTGCAAGATGTAGGGCTTGGATACATCAAGCTCGGACAGCCATCGAGTACACTGTCGGGAGGAGAAAGCCAGCGTGTGAAGCTTGCTACCGAGCTTGCTCGCAAGAGTACGGGCAACACGGTGTTTATTCTCGATGAGCCTACCACAGGATTGCATTTTGAGGATATTAAGGTACTTCTCGACGTGCTCAACCGCCTTGT
>SAMEA3663015__coassemble_1427_pt1 | contig 7872 bp, 6 predicted proteins | sample SAMEA3663015__metabat2_high_PE_024 | metagenome-assembled genome bin SAMEA3663015 (sample SAMEA3663015) | pig gut metagenome | biome: pig gut; feature: pig-associated habitat; material: faeces | place: France | collected 2012
GGTGCAGTGAATGCCACGTACGCCCACCAATCCGGCGGCAAAAGAGTTGGCAGTAGCAAGGTCGTAGTCGTTATGAGCATGGAAATCGAAGTGCGCTTGTGGATAACGGTTCACCATGCGCTTGCAATATTCATACACCTGGTTGGGATTCATGACACCAAGTGTGTCGGGGAGCATGAAGCGACAGACAGGCAAATCGATAAGTGCGTCCACCATGTCATATACGTACTGTGGCGACATAGTGATGCCATTCGACCAGTCTTCGAGATATAGATTTACTTTGAGCCCGGCTTTGGTGGCAATGTCGATGTTGCGGCGTATATCAGCAAAATGCTCCTCCGGCGATTTGCCGAGTTGCAGCCGGCAGTGCTTTTCAGAGCCTTTGCAGAGTAGGTTGATGACTTTTCCACCTACCTCGGTAATCCAATTGACCGACACACCATCATCGACGAATCCGAGGATTTCGATGGCGTCAAGCAGCTTCTTTTTCTTTGCCCACGAACAGATTCTGCGCACAGAGTCTTTCTCGCCCGAGGACACACGTGCCGAGGCTACCTCGATGCGCGGCACACGCAGCTCAAGGAGTATGTTGCGGGCGATACTGAGCTTTTCGGAGGGAGAGAAACTCACCCCCGAAGTTTGCTCACCATCGCGCAGAGTGGTGTCTAAAATCTCTATGTCGATCCCCATGTCGTAGTTTGATGAAGCAATATTTGAGTCGTTGAGCATTGGCTTCACTTAATGAGCATTTTCCCATGCTACGATGTCATCGGTCTTGCTAAGAAGGAAATCGATATCGTCGAAGCCATTAAGGAGACAGCCCTTTTTGTAGGGATTAATGTCGAAGTGTTCCTGTTCACCTGTTGCACAGTTTGTGATAGTCTGTGCCTCAAGGTCAATTGTGACTTCGGCTTTAGGATTTGCATTGATAGTGCTGAAGAGTGAAGCCAGGAATCCGTCGGAAACCACCACAGGCAAAACGCAGTTGTTGAGCGCATTGTTTTTGAATATGTCGGCAAAGAAGCTCGACACTACAGCCTTGAAACCGTAGCCAGCAACAGCCCATGCTGCATGCTCACGGCTTGAACCCGAACCGAAATTCTTACCGGCAACAAGCACAGAGCCACTATAGGTGGGGTCGTTGAGCACGAATGAAGGTATAGGGTTGCCATCTTTGTCGAAACGCCAGTCGCGGAAAAGGTTATCGCCAAAACCCTTGCGCGAAGTAGCCTTAAGGAAACGGGCTGGTATAATCTGGTCGGTATCTACGTTCTCAACAGGCAAGGGAATGCAGGTAGAGGTGAGAGTGCGGAATTTATCTTTCATAATAGTGGTAATGCATTAAAGGGTTCGTGGATCGGTGATTTTTCCTGTGATTGCAGCAGCGGCAGCCACGAGCGGACCGGCAAGAATGGTGCGTGCACCGGGTCCCTGACGACCTTCAAAATTGCGGTTAGAGGTAGAGACGGCATATTTTCCGGCAGGCACCTTGTCGTCGTTCATAGCGAGGCAAGCCGAGCAGCCGGGCTGGCGAATTTCAAAGCCGGCATCGGCAAGAATTGCATCGAGACCTTCCTCGCGAATCTGTGCATCAACTTTCCACGAGCCGGGCACGAGCCAAGCCACAACATTAGGCGACTTGTGTTTTCCTTTTACGAAATTGGCAAAAGCACGGAAATCCTCTATGCGTCCGTTGGTGCAGCTGCCGAGGAACACATAGTCGATGGGGTGACCTGCGAGTTTCTCGCCCGGCTTGAAGCCCATATAGTTGAGCGACTTGGTGAACGAAATCTTCCCAGCCTCGTCGATGGCATCGAGAGAAGGTATAGCATCGTTGATGCCCATACCCATACCCGGATTCGTTCCGAATGTGATGCGCGGCTCAATGTCGGCGGCGTCGAAAGCGATTTCCTTGTCGAAGATGGCATCGTCGTCGCTGCGGAGAGTCTGCCAGTAGGCGAGGGCCTTATCCCACTCCTCGCCCTTGGGGGCATATTCGCGACCTTTAACATAGTTAAATGTCACCTCGTCGGGGGCAATCATGCCACCACGTGCACCCATCTCGATGCTGAGGTTGCACACCGTCATTCGTTCCTCCATTGAGAGGCTTCGGATAGCTTCACCGGCATATTCCACAAAGTAGCCGGTGGCACCGCCGGTGGTCATCTTGGCGATGATATAGAGTGCAATGTCCTTAGCTGTGACCATAGGGCGCAGCTTGCCATTGATGGTGATGCGCATCGTCTTAGGCTTAGGCTGGAGAATGCACTGCGAGGCAAGCACCATTTCAACTTCGCTTGTGCCGATTCCAAATGCTACAGCACCGAAAGCACCATGGGTAGAGGTGTGGCTGTCGCCGCACACAATTGTGTAGCCGGGGAGTGTAAGACCGTTCTCCGGACCTATCACGTGGATAATGCCGTTCTTTGGATGTCCGAGACCGAAAAGCGTAACGCCGAATTCAGTGGCATTGCGTGTGAGCGTTTCCACCTGATTGCGCGACACAGGGTCGGCAATAGGCTGGTCTTGATGGAGTGTGGGAATGTTGTGGTCGGGAGAACAGAAAGTTTTGCCCGGTCGGAACACTTTGATTCCACGCTCGCGCAACCCATTGAAAGCCTGCGGGCTTGTCACCTCGTGGCAGTAGTGGCGGTCGATGTAGAGCTGCGTAGGTCCGTCGGGCACGCAATTTACCACGTGGGCGTCCCATATTTTGTCGAAAAGAGTATTCATATTCAGCTTATTATGGTTTTAGTGAACGAATTTGTTGATAGCGTTGATGAAAGCTTCAGCCGAAGCGGCTACGATGTCGGTGTTGGCAGAAAATCCATAGTAGGAGTTGCCGTCGTATTCCACAGTCATGTGCACCTTGCCCACGTCGTTGCTACCCTTGGTGATAGCTTGGATAAGGAATTCCTTCACCACCATCTGGCGGTGGATAATCTGCTTGATAGCAGAAATGGCGGCATCGACAGGTCCGTTGCCCGACGCGCAAGCCTCGAATTTCTCAGAGGCGATGTCGAGGCGAACGCTTGCTACCGACTGTAATCCTACGCCTGAAGTAACTTGCAGATAGTCGAGTTTTATGCGGGCATCCTTGTTGATGTGCTTGCCCACGAGCATCATTATATCGTCGTCGTTGATGTCCTTCTTGCGATCGGCAAGGCGGAGGAAGCCTTCATAAGCTTTATCGAGCGCCTCTTTCTCAAGCTCTATACCAAGCACATGCAGTCGGTGCTTGAGGGCAGCGCGACCGCTGCGGGCAGTGAGCACGATAGAGTTCTCGTCGAGACCGATGTCTTTCGGGTCAATTATTTCGTAGCTCTCGCGGTTCTTCAGCACACCGTCCTGGTGGATACCCGATGAGTGTGCGAAGGCGTTACGTCCTACGATAGCCTTGTTGGGCTGCACGGGCATATTCATGAGGCTCGATACGAGTCGGCTGGTGTTGTAGATCTTTGGTGTGTTGATGTTTGTGACGATGCCAAGATCCTTGTGGCTCTTGAAAATCATAGCCACTTCTTCGAGCGAGGTGTTTCCGGCACGTTCTCCGATTCCGTTGATTGTGACTTCGGCTTGGCGTGCGCCGTTGAGTATGCCTTGTACGGTATTGGCAGTTGCCATTCCGAGGTCGTTATGGCAGTGAGTGGCGATTGTTACTCGGTCGATGCCATCAACGTGGTCGATGAGATACTTTATCTTAGCACCAAACTCAGCCGGGAGGCAATATCCTGTGGTGTCGGGAATGTTGATCACAGTGGCACCAGCCTTGATTACCGCCTCGACTACGCGTGCGAGATATTCGTTTTCGGTGCGTCCCGCATCTTCGGCATAAAATTGCACATCTTCAACGAAGCGCTTGGCATAGGCTACGGCAGCTACGGCACGCTCGAGGATTTCTTCGCGGTTGCTATTGAACTTATACTTAATGTGGTAGTCACTTGTGCCAATTCCGGTATGGATTCGTCCGCGTTTTGCAAATTTCAGTGCATCTGCAGCCACTTCTATGTCTTTCTCCACTGCGCGAGTGAGGGCGCAGATGGTGGGCCAAGTCACAGCCTTAGAGATTTCTACTACCGAATTGAAATCGCCCGGACTTGAGATGGGGAATCCGGCTTCAATGACATCAACACCTCAAGTGCTCGTGCCACTTGGATTTTCTCAACGGTGTTGAGCTGGCAACCGGGCACCTGCTCACCGTCGCGGAGCGTGGTGTCGAAGATATACAGTCTGTTGTTATCACTCATAATATGTTCTCCTTGTCTTTATTTTCGAGTTACTTATGTTCTTACATTGCCTATGCAGGGTATCTTTGGGCTGATTGTCCCCGGGGTTGTAGGTTACAACAGTCGGGCCCCTTGTTTATGGCATTGTTGCTAAAAAATTAGCCTTTCTCATGCATCGTGAAGAAAGGCTTAAATAATGTATATGCAAAGATAGTGCAATTATTCGAGATTAGCAACGAAATGAAATAAAAAATGCTTTGTAAGTGATAAATTGTTGTTTGTGGTGCTGTGTTTGCTTATTGTTTTTGCGTTTTCTAAGGCGTTTATTGCATTTTTTATCATTTTTAGTAGTAACCTAATTGTCATATCCTACCGATTCAGGTAATAATACTTCTCATCGGAGTCACAACTATAAGATTGAAATGATGAGATTGAATGTGCGAATGCAGAACACTGTGAAAAATGCGATGACTGCCAAGAGTAACCATGCAAGCCATATAATTCGCCATGAGAAACCCCGGCGAACGAGTGCAATAAATTCTATCATTACCGGAATTGCCAAATAAATGGCTGAAACAGCACAAATTGACATCCAATTCAGTGGCATTTGTTCAGGCATTTTGTTGTAAACAATCATCAAAAACAGCCACATAACAAACAAAATAGTTTCGGCTTCATCGTGGTTGGGTAAATACTTGCATTTTTTCATAATGAATGGAGTTAGAAATTTACACCGATTTTAACTGACATGGCGCTGAGGCTGTGAGTGAAGCGCGGGAAGCCGAGTGAGTCGTCGGGCTTAAGCTCATTGAAGGAGTAGGAGAGAATGATGTGCGATTTCACTGAGGCTGAGGTGTAGAGATTGAAGCCAATACCGGCTGAGAGAAACAGACCGTTTGATTTGTCGGCGGTGTTGAGTGTGTTGAATGAGTAGCCGGAGCGTATGTCGGCAAAACAGAGTGTTACCGATGATGAGAAGTTGGTGCGGAGCATGGCATAGACCGGAATCATAGTGTGGCTGTTGCCGAGTGAGTTGCGGAGATCTACACCGATGCCGAGGGTGCGTAGAATTGCATTCTTGTAGCCGAAATAGGCTGAAATGTCGATAGAGGAGAGGTCGTTACCCGAAAGGTCGATTGAGGAGCCAACATCGATTCCCCAAGCGAAGTGCTTCATGAAAGCAGACTGCGTGGAGACTGCCGCAGGCTTTGCTGCGTGGCAGGTGAGTATTGTGGCTAATGCTATGACGAGCGTGATAATATGCTTCATTGTGTCGTTTCCTATTTTGAAATTTTCTGCTAAAGTACAACAAAAAGGTGTAACTTCATAATTTTGTGCCACAAAAAACGGCCGCCCTTGGGAGGGTGACCGTAATGTAAATTCTGAATAAATGATGTAATGTTTTTTGATCAATCGCCGAGATATGACTTCAAGAGGCGGCTTTTCTGTCCCTTGAGGCGACGGATAGCCTTTTCCTTGATTTGGCGCACGCGCTCACGAGTGAGGTCGAACTTTGCGCCTATCTCTTCGAGTGTCATCTCCTGGCAGCCGATACCAAAGAACATCTTGAGGATGTCGCGCTCACGCTCATGGAGCTGATTGAGTGCGCGGTCAACTTCCTTAGAAAGAGACTCCTGATTGAGAGATGAGTCAGCCATAGGAGAGTCATCGTTGGTGAGGACGTCGAGCAGACTGTTGTCCTCGCCTTCAACGAAAGGAGCATCTACTGAGATGTGGCGCCCGGAAACCTTGAGTGTGTCGGAAATTTTATCGACAGGAATGTCAAGCTGCTTGGCAAGCTCCTCGGGAGAGGGACGGCGCTCATTTTCCTGCTCAAATTTTGAGAGGGCTTTGCTGATCTTGTTCAGCGAGCCGACTTGATTGAGCGGGAGACGCACGATGCGTGATTGCTCGGCGAGAGCTTGCAGGATAGATTGACGAATCCACCATACAGCATAGGAGATAAATTTGAAACCGCGAGTTTCATCGAACTTCTGGGCAGCTTTAATCAAGCCGAGATTACCTTCGTTGATTAAGTCGGGGAGACTCAATCCCTGGTTCTGATACTGTTTAGCCACAGACACAACGAAACGGAGATTGGCGCGGGTCAATTTCTCGAGTGCAGCATGGTCACCTTTCTTGATTCTTTGAGCGAGCTCCACTTCTTCTTCTACCGAAATCAAGTCTTCACGACCTATCTCCTGTAGATACTTGTCGAGTGATGCACTCTCGCGATTGGTGATTGATTTTGTAATCTTTAATTGTCTCATTTTGCCCTAAACGAATTTAAGTTTGCAAAGATACGAATTTTTTCCAAAAACTCAATGTAATAACGAAAAATTTGCTAGAATGTTGTGCGAAAAATTGTTATTTTTATGCAAATTAAGGGTGTATAGGCAGATAAAAGAGATGTGAGAGTAAAAAAATCAGTGGCTCAATGGCTGCAACGCTATGTGCCAACCTTGAACCACTGCTTTTTGGGTATGGAATGAAAATGATGTGCTATTTAGACTGAAGAATGTAGGTGGTGAGAGGCTTTGCGTTGCCTGATAGAACGCCCTTCTTCACTATGAACTGTGTACCATAGACTACATCACGGTATTTGCCGTTTTTCAGTGTTGTGGGAACACTCACTGCAACTTCATCGGCTGAAATGTTTACTACTGCTGCTCCGCGAGTGCCACGGCTCACTACGGCAACCTTGTCGTCGGTAGAGAAGGCAACCGACTCTGCCAAGCCGTGCATGGCGCGACGGAACTTATTGGCAGCAACGACTTCGGGATTCTTGAAATTGTCGTTACCACGAAGACCTACGATGTTGTTTCCCCACACATTGTCGCGTGTGCTGCCATCTGGGCGGTTGTAGAAGAGTGGTGTTCCAAACTGACGTGCAGTGAGGAATACCCAAGCGGCCTTAATCTGGTCGTTGCTCAGTTCTGCCGATTCATGGGCATTGCAATAAGTGTCGTGCGACTCAACCCAAGTGACAAGTTCGGCAGGATTTGCCGGGTGGCACCAGTCACCGATATTATCGGCGTGCCATGCACTTTTCTCGAGAGCTTTGCGCACTACGTGACCATAGGAGCTTGCGGTGAGCTTCATATACTCAGCATATTCAGTTTCTTTTACGTTGCGGTCTTGAAGCACTTCGCCGTAGATGAATAGGCTGTCGGCAGGAAGCGACATGCGCAAGCCTTTCACAGCCTTGCGACCGAGTGCAACGTCCCAGAAATCGTTCTGCTTCGATTTGGGGTCGAGCGGGTCGCTTGGCAGACCGATGTGCTTTGCAGTGTCGTAGCGGAAGCCGCGTGCTCCACAAGCGAGGAGGTCGTTCACGTAGGTCATGTAGTAGAATTGGAAATCGGGGTTTTCGGTGTTAACGTCGGGAAGTCCGCCCATCTGACCGGTTGTGCACTGGAAACGGTCGTTATAGTCCTTGATTTCGTTGAAACCATTTGCGTGATAGAGGTTTTCGTGACCACCGACGGCGGCATCGAGTGCATCACTTACGCGAGTATCGTCGATAGAGGTGTGGTTGGGAAGAACATCAACAATCACATCAACGCCATATTTGCGAGCCTCGGCGCACATAGCCTGGAAATCATCGCGTGTGCCAAGCTGGTAGTTGCCAATCTTCCAGTCGGTT
>SAMEA3663015__coassemble_1500_pt1 | contig 7599 bp, 3 predicted proteins | sample SAMEA3663015__metabat2_high_PE_024 | metagenome-assembled genome bin SAMEA3663015 (sample SAMEA3663015) | pig gut metagenome | biome: pig gut; feature: pig-associated habitat; material: faeces | place: France | collected 2012
GAAATTGTTCTTCATGCAAATCGACATCACAGCAGTGCCATCGGCATCTACTGTAGCGTCAATGCCATAGATTGTGTTCTCAATATCCGAAATATCGGAAGTCTTTATGCTGGCAGCATTTACTGCTATAGCACAAAACAAGCTAAAAATTAAAAATAAATTTTTCATATTAATACTAATTTTTAATATTTGATTACTAATACATTATATCGTCGAAGCAGCTTGACTTGACAGCATCCGGAGCCGGTTTTGCTGGAGCATTCGATGTGCTTTCTCCAGATAAGATAATCTGCACAAGCCCTGACAAGTCAGACACTGATATCTCGCCATCTTGGTTTGTGTCGGCGGCATTTGGAATGAAGTTGGTTTGCTCCCTACCGAGAATATAGTTGGCAATCGCAGTGAAATCAGCGATATTCACCTCGCCATTACCATTGGCATCACCAAGAGTAAAACTTGATACTGAAAGTGTAGTCTTTACATAATCCACTTTATAGGAATTACCCACAGCATCTGAGATTACCACTTTTCGTAGAATAAGAGGATAATCGCCATCGGCAATATCACTGCTAATATTAAGTTTAATGGTTGCAATCTCACCTGAATTTCCGTTGAAGGGAAGCACCTTTGTGGAACTTGCAAGAATCCTTATTGCTCCATCGGACTGGGTGGCAAAGTCGAACACATTGGTACGGTTGGCTGTTGTGCGCTCGGTGCTGAGGTTGATTTCTTCGAAGCCATCGCCGTCAACAGCAATTTCAGTACCCTCAGGGGCATAGAAATCGCACTGGAAACCCACCACCTCAATGCTGTTGTTCATCTTCAGCGACAGCGTGACAGTAGAGCCGGCCGATGTTTCGGCTTTCTCCACATAGATGATATTCTCATAGCTGAGAATGTCTGTATCTTCACCGGCAGTCACCTTCTTGCTCTCAAACAAAGCTATTGCATCGTTGATGTCGTTGTTACATTCTGTTATTTCCTCAGTGGACATGGTGTTGCTGATGCGAGATTTCACATCTACAATCACTGCAAGCAGTTCGGCACGAGCACCGGGAGCATACTGGCCGATGTTCTCACCCTCAGTGCTGTTGTTATACAAATTCTCGGCATAAGTAACACGCTCATTCAGGGCATTGATAGCCTCATCTTGGTTAGCTACCACTTCAACGGCGCACGAGGCTGCAATGCCGCTGCCGTCGGTTGCCGTAGCGGTGATTGTGGCTTTGCCTATGGCAACAGCCTTCACCAAGCCATCGGCAGTGACAGTTGCCACCTTGGAGTCGCTTGAGGTCCAGTTGAGTTTCTTGTTGGTAGCTGAGAGAGGCTGCACTGATGCAGTGAGCTGCTTCTCGTGGCTCACGGGCAGAATGAGAGAAGAGCTGCTGAGTGTGATTTCCACAATTGGGTTCTCATTCACCTCCCACAGCAAGTAGGGATACATCTTGTTTTCATCGATACACCACATTTTCTCCATATCCCAGCCAAGGTTGGTGTAGGTGACTGTCTTCATCAAGTCGGCATCGGCAATGGCCACGCCCTCGATGTTGTCGTCGGTCTTTTTCTGCGAAACACCGTTGAGCGACACTTGCATGGTGCTGAGAGCAAGGTTGCTGCCAAGTTCAGGCTCCGGGCAGCCATTCTTGAAGCCACCAATCACGCGGCAGCCCCACGAAGTCTGTGCCGAGAGGTCGAGGCGGTTGTTTGCGGCAACCGACTTTGTTATCGCAGCGCCTGTGCCGTCGAGCTCACCTACTACACCTGCGCCATACATTACGCCGCTCACGTTGCCTTTGGCAAAGCACTTGTCGATAGTGCCCGAGGCATATCCCACGAGTCCGGCAGTGAATTGGGTGCCGGTGGTAGTTGCATAGCTATAGCTATTGGTGAGCGAGCCGGTAAGATTACCGATAAGGCCGCCGGTGTAGGCATCGTTGCCGGTAGCAGTCACGTTGCCGAGCGAGAAGCAAGCGGTGATTGCGTCGCCGCTCTCTCCTGCAAAACCGCCCACCATCGAGCCGGTGCCCGCAGCATTCACTGTGACATTTGCGCGGCTCTTCTCAATCGTGCCTTCAGCCGACTTGCCATACACGCCGCCTACAAAGCTCGTGCTGCCCTGTGCGCTTATCTCGCCATCGACAAGGCACGAAGCCATAGTCACTTCCTTGCCTTGACCGGCAATTCCGCCGATATAGGCATTGTCGGCTGCGGTTGAGGCATTGCCTTCAAATTGGTTGCTCGTGAGCGTGGATTTTTCGGCATATCCGGCAATTCCGCCCACATGGTTAGTGCCTTCCACATCGCCCTTCACCGAGCAGTTGATGATTTGTCCGTTGTAGATGCGACCGATAAGGATTCCGGTGTAGTCGGCACCTTTCACGCTGCGTCCGGCAGCCACTTCCACGTTAAGATTCTTGATGTAGCCTGCCGAATAGTTTGAGAACAATCCGTTGTAGCTGTCGGTGGTTTCGGCCCACAGTCCGGTAACGGTGTGTCCGTCACCATTAATATAGGTGGCAACAGTGCTGTTACGCCCAATAGCAGGCCAACCCGTAGTGGGTGAGTTCTCGCTAATCCATTCCGACAGGTCGATGTCGTTCATAATCTTGAAATATCCTGAGTTGCTTGCGCCTTGTAGGTCTTCGGCTGAATAGATGAGATATGGGTCGTCCTCTTTTCCGCTTCCCGGATATTTCACAGTGGTTGTAGTCAAGTATGATGGAGTGAGACCTTCAGCCTTGGCATAAAGCTGCACTTGTGCTCCACTCTGCAAGGGCTCGGTGGCAAAAGTCCATCTGTTGCCGTTGCAGGCTGTTTCAACAGCCTCACGTCCGCGATAGTAGAGATATACCACTCCGCCATCAACGCTGTTTCCGCTAATCTCGGTGGCTTGGCTCACAAGGCTCGATGTGATTACCGGCGGTGCTGCCTGATATTTCTTATAGGGGTAGCACTCCGATTCGAGAATGTTCCAGTTCTCGTCGAAGCTCCAACCCCACGACACATAGTTGGCTTTCAGTTTGAGCATCGACTGACCCACGCTCGTTCCATTGCTTAGGTCGTCGATTACGTCTTGTGCCACACCGCAGAGCATCATGCTCGTTGTGGTGAGGGCGCGGTTGCCCTCGGCAGAACCAAGAGCACCTATGGTGACTCCATCTGCGCACGTGCCATAAATTCTGCCGATATTTGACTGTCCGCTCACCATCGAGTTGATGGCTACGTTGCTCTTAATTGAAACTCTATAAAAATCCGATTTTTTCCCGGCATTACCGATAATTCCACCCACATTAGTGTTGCCAATGACCGAAGCGTAAGCATAGCACTTGCTAAGCGTACCTGAATTTTTGCTGCCAACCAAGCCTCCCACATCGGTAGTTCCTTCGATATTGCCGCTGAAGTAGCTGTCGGAGAGTGCGGTGGTTGTGATATTCTCCTCATCTACCGGGCTCCAATAATAGTAAGTTTTGTCAGATGTATAATCGGAAGTGGCATTTTTATAAACTCTATACCCATTTCTATATAAATAGGTGGCGTTAGAAGAATAATAGGTGTCGTTAGAAGAAGAAGTGCCTAAGTTGCCGTTGTTGTTGGAGGGGTTGCAGCTCGTTAGTGTATAAGTTACGCCGCTTCCTTCATCTTTTCCAATCAATCCGCCACAATAAGATTTAGCTGAGATATTGCCAATTGCACAGCAGTTTATGATAGAGCTGGTCTTTTCGCTGCCTTGCACAACTTCGCCATAGCTTGGTCCCCATTTTGTTTTTAACACCCCGCTATCAAAACCATATCCTTCATACTGCGGTCGGCTTTCAGAATTGCCACCGATTATCGCACCCACGATACCTCCAACATAGTTATTTGCAGTGATATCGCCAAGATGGCTGCAATTGCTCATCGAGGCGATGCCACCGATGGTGCAATATCCTACCACACCACCGGTGTAGTCGCCGCTATTCACAATCTTGCAATTAGAAAATGCCTTGACGAATGACACTGCCGCACCGCTCTTCAAATAACCGGCAATTCCACTCACGCAGCTTGAGCCTGAAATATTTCCAGTGGCTGCAACATCATTGATTGTGAACGTGCCTTGGCCATATCCAATGATGCCACCCACATTGGCGGCACCGACGATATTGCCCACAAAAGCGCTTCCCGAAATATTGGTGCTATAACATGTGCCCACGAGGCCACCGGTATGTGAGTTCCCTGTGATAGCATCATTGGCGGTTACAACTACATTGCATCCGGTGATGGTGCTGCTTCCAGCATATCCGGCAAGTCCGCCCACCTTTTCATCGCCCTTGATGCTGCTGTATTCAACAGTTAGATTAGTGATGGTGGCAGAGTTGATGTAGCCGAAGAAGCCCACACAGTTGGTGCTCGAGCGGTTGATGAAAATACCGCTGATTTTGTGGTTGTTACCATCGAAGATGCCACTAAAAGGCGAAGAGCTGACGCCAACAGGCATCCATCCTTGACCGGGGTTGTTTTCGGCAATCCAGTCGGTCATGTCGAGGTCTTTCTGCAATCGGAAGTACACACCCTCTTGATTGAGAAAGTTCCCGAGCTGAGCAAGCTGATTCTCATTATAAATGAGATACGGGTCGGATTCCGTTCCGGTTCCCGAACCCGAGAACTGTGCGAAAGCCACAACGGTGTTGAGCATCGCAGCAATTAAAAATAGATACTTTTTCATACTCTTTAAGTATTTAGTTAATGATAAGTTTTCTCACTTTTATTTCAGGTCAAACCAATCGCTTATTCGCTTATTCACCTTGATGCGAGTCTTGAAAAGCTCCTCCATCATCACACGGCGACGCTCAGGCTCAGGCCTTACGTTTACTTTAGCTTCCTTTAGTTTTACAGATTCCCACGCATTAGGGTCATTGAGTAATTTGACTAAAGTGCCATAATCGCTATCTTCCGGCTTGAAATATTGCTTCAGACTACGACGAGCCTTGTTTGCTCCAAGTTGCGTGTTTGCACTTGTCGTGTTACTTTGATTGCCGGTGAATTGAATTGTTGCATCTCTTGATGTTGGGACGCAGTAGTTTTTACACAAGAAAGAAATCCACGTGGATTGCTGCTTGTCGTTGAAATGAATGGCGTGCAGATAAGTTCCGCCATATTTCACCTCATTCTTTAGAATATAAGAAATCTGAGATTCTTCTTCCGAAAGTTTTTTATCTCCATCATAAATTTCTTTCGCAAAAACGTCATCAACGACATCGGCTTTTCCAATAATTTTCACAGTGTTTTTGCCTCTATCCTCAACGAATACAACCGTCTTTATCCTGCCGCAATAGCTCTTGTCGAAAGTGCCGTCGTCATTCAAATAGACATAATGGTTGCCGTTGTCGCAAAGGAAAAGGTTTATAATCTCGTGCCCCAGATTTTCATCGAGGTAACTACCGCTAAACATTCGGTTCAGCACAATCACATCTCTTGACATAGAAGGTGAAATTTCAGTTTCCGCAACCCTCCAGACGGAATAAACACTAATTAAAAAAGCGTGAGAGTCTGTACTTGTTACTCGTCTCACAACCGGAGGCCTTCGCATTGCCCTGTACAAGTAAGACGAGCAACGCAGAAGCCCACGCCGATATGTATATTGATACCCACACTATCGCGCCTATGTTCTCACATAGGAGCGCAACAGCAGTGGTATCAAACTGTATATACATACCCATAGGCATCTACAGTTGCTTCAATCCCGACTTGTACATGGAGTTTGCGAAGTTCCCGGTTGTCAAGATGAAACGCATGTAAACGCTTTCCAATATGTCATTGTTCCCACTCCATCCGGCACATTGCGTGCCAACGGCGTGAGTTCAGAAGCAAAGTTACAATTAACAATTGAGAAAACCAAATATTTTTCAGTCAATTTGAGAATGTGAGCGGGAGTGGAGGTAGAGCTGGGTGCTGTTGATGATGTTTTGCCACACGATGTAGGCAGCGGGGCCTATGGAGACGAGTGGGTGAAGATAGGTGAGTGCCATCCAGATGCCGAGGATGGTGTTTTTCTGGCCGAGACCTTGTGCTCCTGATATGCGGTCGCCCAGCCGTGCACCCACTTTGCGGCCTATGATGAACTGCAGGCAGCACACCACAAGTGAGGCTGCTGCCATGCCGAGCATCACCGGCAGCTCACTGAGTGGCTGCTTTATCATGAAGCTCACGGCGCGACCCATGACGATGAAAAGGGCTACAGCCCATAGCCAGAATGAGATTGACTGATGTTCGGCAATGGCGCGATGTGCACGCGGTGCAGAGTAGCGCAGGAGCAGTGCCACCACAAGTGGCAGAATGAGCAGTGGTATGACTTGTGCGCAGATTGTGGTGAATGAGTCGGTGAATGGAATGTCGCGCCCTGAATCGTTCACGATGGAGAGGAATGCAGGGGCAGTGACGGCGACTGTGAGGTTGCTGAGCAGGGAATAGGTGGCGAGCTTGGTGACGCTGCCGCCCAACATTCCGGTGACCACGGGTGCTGCTGTGGCGGTGGGCATGAATATACAGATGAATGCGGCTGTTGCTAACGGTTCGCTTAGCGGTAACAGTAGGCAATAGGCAATCCAGCTACCCAACATCTGCACGAGCAGAAGGTTCCACTGAAAGCGTGTGATGCGGAATTCGCTTGGTTTGACGCGGGTGTAGGTGATGGTGAGCATAAGGAAGATTAGATATGGCGTGAGAAACTCGAGGTAGCCTATCCAATCGTGAAAAACAATGCCGCCCATCATAGAGATGGGCAGCATCCAAGTCTTTAAGAATTTACGCAGGTGAAGCTCTTTCATTTCAAGCGGTTTATAACGTCGTCGATGGTGAGTTTCTCTTGTGTGCCATCAACCATATTCTTTAGCATTATCTTACCCTCGGCAAGCTCTGTCTCACCGACGATAGCAACAAAGGGAATGTGCTTGCTGTCGGCATAGCCCATCTGCTTCTTCATCTTGGCATTATCGGGATATATTTCGGCTGAAATTCCGGCACGGCGCAGAGCCATAATGTGCTTCATTGATGCTTCGGCTTCGGCTGCGCCAAAGTTGGTGAACATCACTTTTGTGGAGGCGCATGTGCCGGCGGGATATAGGTCAAGAGCATTGAGCACATCGAAGATTCGGTCGGCACCGAAGCTTATTCCAACGCCCGATACGCCGTCCATGCCGAAGACGCCGGTGAGGTTATCATAACGGCCGCCACCTGTGATGCTGCCAATTGCCACATCGCAGGCTTTCACTTCGAGGATTGAGCCGGTGTAATAGTTTAAGCCACGTGCAAGCGACACATCGAGTTCGAGTGTGGAATTGATGCTGATTTTCTCCACGTTTTCGAGCACAAAGCGCAACTCCTCGATACCCAATTTGCCAATCTCAGAACCGGCAAGGAGTTTTTCGAGAGAAGCAAGTTTCTCATCATTAGTGCCTGAAAGGGAGAGAAGGGGCTGCAAGGTATCGACAGCCTTTTGGTCAAGGCCTTTTTCAAGCAGCTCAGCATTGACGTTGTCGATGCCGATTTTGTCGATTTTGTCGATGGCTACGGTTATATCTACAATTTTGTCGGGTGCACCGATAACTTCGGCTATTCCGCTAA
>SAMEA3663015__coassemble_1505_pt1 | contig 7582 bp, 3 predicted proteins | sample SAMEA3663015__metabat2_high_PE_024 | metagenome-assembled genome bin SAMEA3663015 (sample SAMEA3663015) | pig gut metagenome | biome: pig gut; feature: pig-associated habitat; material: faeces | place: France | collected 2012
AGTGTAGTTTCAAGCGCTAAAGGCACATTGGGAGTTTCCACCGACTTCGATGGTAAATTCGCAATCAAAGTGCCTGAGAATTCAAGTATCACAGTGACTTATGTGGGATTTAAGCCACTGACATTGAAAGCCACCCCCGAAATGACCATTAAGCTTGAAGAGGACACCGAACTTCTCGATGAAGTGGTAGTTGTGGGTTATTCAACAGAAAAGAAATCAGACCTCACGGGTTCGGTTTCGGTTGTTAAAATGAAAGACGTTGCCGACACTCCTACCGGAAACGTGATACAATCGCTTCAGGGTCGCGTGGCAGGTATGATGGTATCTACCGATGGAACTCCCGGTGGTCTTAGCACCGGCACATCTATCCGTGGTGCTTCTTCGTTCCGCGGCGATGCCAATGGCCCGCTCTACGTTATCGACGGTGTGATGACCCGCGAGAATCCCGGTACGATTATCAACCCCAACGATGTTGAGTCAATCCAGGTCCTCAAGGATGCCGCTTCGGCTTCTATCTATGGTGCACAGGCAGCCAATGGTGTAATCATCATCACCACCAAGCGTGCAAAGAAGGGTGAGGCTCACGTCACTTTCGACGCTACACTCACCGCCCAGACCTACAACAGCGGTCTCGACCTGCTCGATGCCTACCAGTGGGGCGATGTGTACTGGGCAGCCTATAAATATGCACACAATGGTGCCACACCTTCATCATCAGTTTATGGCACCGGTGCAACTGCACAGCTACAGACCTACAAGAACCTTAACGGAGCAGATGTGCTTCCGCAGACAACCGACTGGGAAGATGAAATACACCGCACAGCACTCATGCAGACTTACAGCATTGGCCTTTCGAAAGGCTCGGAGAGCGGATCTTCGTCACTCTCGCTCAGCTGGCTCGACCACGATGGTATCGTGAAGGGCTCTGACTTCCAGCGCCTCAACACTCGCTTCAGCAGCGACTATGGCTTCCTCGGAAACCGTCTGCGCGTGGGTGGTAATGTGGCAGTAAACTGGTGGACCGCTCACTACATGCCCGGCGGCGCAGAGGAAAACGCCGTGAAGCAGCACCCCGCTAAGGCTGCCTATGATGAAAGTGGTGTGTGGGTTGACCAAATCAACGACGTGCTTGGAGATGCTCCCAATATGCTTCGCCTCATCGAGAATGAAAAAAACAACAAGCACGAGTACTGGCGTGTGTTTGGTAACGCCTACCTCCAGATTGAGCCTATCAAGAGTCTTATCCTCAAGACCAACCTCGGTGTGAACTACTACAACGAGACCAACAAGACTTTTGAGCCGGCATGGCTGCGCGACACCGTGAACAAGCTCACACAGTCAACCGCCAAGAATCAGGACTGGGTGTGGACCAACACCGCTCAGTATGACTGCACTTTCGGCAAGAACTCAATCATGGCCCTTGTGGGTGTTGAGGCTAAGAAGTATCACAATGAAAGCTTCTTCGGTTATGGTACCGGACTTGCAATTGAAGACCCCAATTATCTGTATCTCGGCAATGTGACTGCCAACAAGAATGTGGGTGCCGGTGCTTCCAACTACTCAATGTTCTCAGGTTTCGGCAAGATTAACTACACTTGGGACGAGAAATACCTTGCTTCGTTCACCCTGCGCCGCGATGCTTCGTCGCGCCTTTCGAAGGATCACAACTACGACTGGTTCCCATCGTTCTCGGCAGGATGGCGCATCTCTAATGAGAAGTTCATGCAGAACACCCGCTCTTGGCTCAACGAACTCAAGATTCGCGGTTCGTGGGGTATCAACGGTAACGACCTTATCGACAATGAGGCATTCTATGCCAAGTATCTCATGAGCCTCGACCGTGGTTCATACAACATGAACGGTGATGGCAACACACTCTCGCCAGGTGCCTACCGCATTCGTACTACCAACCCCGACCTCAAGTGGGAAAAGACTTATCAGACTAACGTCGGCGTGGATGCATCGTTGCTCAACAACCGACTCACCGTTTCGCTCGACTACTTCTTCAAGGAGACCAAGGACATGCTCGTAGAGAAGCCCTATATCGCTACAATAGGTGAGGGTGGCTACTGCTGGTACAATGGTGGTGAGATGACCAACAAGGGTTTTGAAGGCCAGATCAACTGGCGTAGCAAAGCCGGAAAGGACTTCAACTATGAGGTTGGCTTCAATTTCACTGTTCAGAAGAATGAAGTTACTGCACTTCTCGACGACATTAAGTACACTTATGGTGGCGGTTATGGCAACCTCTCGCTCGTTGGCCAGTCGCTCGGATCATGGATGGGCTTCAAGACCGATGGCGTGTTCCACAGCCAGGAGGAAGTTGATAAATACAAGAGCGACTATCAGGTTGAGTTCGGTCAGCCCGGCGTAGGTCGTATCAAGTATGTCGATGCCAACGGCGACGGCAAGATTAACTACAACGACCGCACTTGGCTTGGCTGCGACCTTCCTAAGGTTCAGCTCGGCATTAACCTCGGCGCAAACTGGCGCGGATTCGACCTGAGCATGTTCTTCAGCTCTATCATTCGTGATGCCTTCAACAACTCGAAGTATTACACCGACCTCTTCCAGTGCTGGAACGGAAACCACGGCATACGCCTGCTCACTGCAGCCAAGGCCTACGAGAACTTCCTCACCACAGGCTACTACGACTGCGACACTCCGGCTCCAACTACCGATAATGGCAACAATGAGCACGAGGTTTCTGAGTTCCACATCGAAGATGGCTCTTTCCTCCGCCTCAAGACACTCTCGCTGGGTTACACCTTGCCTGCCAACGTAATGAGCAAGCTCCACCTGAGCAATGCCCGCGTATATTTCCAGGCACAGAATGTGTTCACTATCACCAGCTACACCGGTGCTGACCCCGAAGGTCTCGGCTATCCCTACGCTATGCCTCGTCAGTACACCTTTGGTATCCAATTCGGTTTCTAATCACAATTTCGTCAATTTTATTAATAATTTTAGATTACAATGAAACTACGTAATATATTTCTTACAATCTCTTGCACAGCCCTTCTGGCTGCCTGCAGCGACGACTTCCTGGAGAACAAGCCCCAAGGCAGCCTCTCTGATGGTGTGATGACCTCGAGCGATGCCATCGACCTCCTTGTAAACTCCGCCTATGAGGGTCTCGCAGGATTCACCAATGAGCAAGGCGACCCTTGGGTAAGACCTACTACAAACTGGAGCTATGGCGAAGTTCGCGCCGACAACGCCTATAAAGGCGGTGGCGGTGAGGGCGACCTCTGGGATTTTCATGCAATGGAAACTTTCCAGGTTCAGTCGAACAACGGCAATATCGACGGAAAGTGGTTTAACCTCTACAGCCTCATCTCACGCTGCAACGCTGCTCTGCGCGTGCTCAATGCAGCCGATGAGAACCAGGTGGCAGTGAAGGCTTCGCGTATCGCCGAGATGAAGGTGCTCCGCGCACACTTCTACTTTGAACTGGTGCGTATGTTCAATCAGATTCCCTACATCGACGAAAATCTTCCTACCACAGAATATGTGAATGTGCGCAACGATGAGTTCACTCGTGACGAGCTTCTTGGAAAGATTGCAAAGGAACTTACTGATGCTGCCGAGAGCCTTCCTGAGCGTCAGGCAGAGGTGGGACGTATCAACAAGAACATCGCTCTTGCCTATGCTGCAAAGGTGAAGCTCTATCAGGCATACAAAGAAGACCCCAAGACTCACGCCGTGACTGAAACCGACAAGAGCCTTCTTCGCGAAGTGGTTACGCTCATCGACAAGGTACAGGGCTACGACCTCCTCGACGATTTCCAGCAGCTCGACCTCATTGCCTATGAGAACGGCGTGGAATCGGTTTGGGCAATCCAGTACTCTATGAACGACGGTTCGGAGAGCGCAGGTCGCGTGAACTGGAGCAACCTCCTCAACTCTCCTGGTGGCAATAGCCCCTACCATGGTGATGGATTCTTCCTCCCCTCGCAGGATCTTATCAACGCATATCAGACCGACGAGAATGGTCTCCCGGTATTCGACTACCAGTCGCGCCCCGACTATGGAGTGGTTACTTTCATCGACGATGAGCACCAGACTCTCAGCAACACTGAGCCTAATGTGGATCCACGCCTCGACTTCGTGACAGGCCGACCCACCATCACTTGGAAGACATGGACTAACACGCCTTGCCAGTCGTGGGTACGCGACCGCGGAGTATATGGTCATAATTGCGCTAAGCGTTTCTGGGTTTCGCCTGAGTCGAGTGATATGTTCCCGGGCTGGCCTTGGGGAGCATCACACCTCAACTGGCAGATCATCCGCTACGCCGACCTCCTGCTCTACAAGGCTGAGGCTCTCATAGAGCTTGGCGAGGATCTCAACACTGCCCGCGAGCTTATCAACCGTGTACGTACACGTGCCATGAACAGTGCCTATGTGAAGGACTTCAACGACCCATCGAAGAACGCTGCCAACTATAAGATTGGACTCTATCCTGCCACAGGCTGGAATCAGGAGTATGCACGCAAGGCACTCCGCACCGAGATGCGCCTCGAGAAGGCTCTTGAGGGTGAGCGTTACTTCGACCTCGTACGCTGGGGCATCGCCAAGCAGGTTATGACTGCCTACTTCAACGCTGAGAAGGATAATCGCATCTACTACAAAGATGCCACTTTCGACGCAGGCGAGGAGTATTTCCCAATCCCGGTGGCTCAATACAACTTCTCGGGTGGCATCTATGTTCAGAACCCCGGTTATCCCGCATTCAATTAAGCGAACCATATATAACCATTATTTTCTCTTCATGTAGTTTTTAAGGGAAAAAAGATTGTTTTTAGGTTTTATTGGGTATTTTGATGTTTTCAGATTTTTCCTTCAATTAAGTGTAAAAAAGGTTGCTTTATTGGTATTCACAACGCTTGCAAAGCAACCTTTTTTATACTTTCTACCAAAACTGTTATTTAATGAAACGCTATTTTATCATATCACTGTTGTCGCTTCTCCCGGCTCTGCAGGTTCTGTCGCAGGAACTCTACACCGAGAAGTACCGCCCGCAATATCACTACACTCCGGCAAGCCGCTGGATTGGTGACCCCTGTGGTCTTATGAAGCACAATGGAAAATACTTGGCCTATTGCTGGGGCGCCGCCGAATCGACCGACCTCGTGCACTGGACTGAACTCAACGACAATGCTATTACGAATTTACCCAAGGACATTGCTCCTTTCACCGGTAGCGTGGTAATCGACCGCAATAACACCGCCGGATATGGCAAAAATGCCGCTATCGCCGCTTTCACTTCTTTCGATAAAGAATCGAAGAAGCAATCTCAATCAATTGCATTCAGCCTCAATGGCGGCACTACATTCTGCTACTACGACCTCAACCCCGTGCTCGACATCTGGAGCACAGAGTTCCGCGACCCTACCGTAATTTGGGACGACAAAAACAACCGATGGGTGATGCTCGTGGCAAAGGCACTCGAAAAAAAGGTGGCTTTCTATCAGTCGCCCGACCTCAAGCACTGGACCTGGCTCAGCGATTTCGGTCCGATGGGCGACTCTGAGCGTTCCAGGGAGTGCCCCGATATGTTCCAAGTGTGCGTAGATGGAAACCCCAACGTGAAAAAGTGGGTGCTCCTCATCTCAATAAACTGGGCTCGTGAGCAATACTTCGTTGGCGACTTCAATGGCATTACCTTTGTCCCCGACCAGCCCAATGCCGAGCCTCTATATGTGGACCACGGTCTCGACTACTACGCCTCGCGTGTGTTCCAGAACTTCGATGCCGACACTCACCGTGTTTTCACCCTTGGCTGGGTAAACACATGGGACTATGCAAACACCGCACCTTCTACTTGGGGCAAGGGCATTTGGTCGCTACCTCGCGAATATACGCTGCGCACCACATCACAGGGGCTGAGGCTCTATCAAAGCCCGTGCGAGGCTCTGCAGTCGCTTCGTGGCACAAAATACTCAGCAACACTCCGAGTGAAGCCCGGTAAATCACCTCTCCGCGAAATATCGAAGATGACCAATACCTACGAGCTTCTCGCTGAAATAACACCAGCCGCCGACAACGACGACGTGGTTGGGTTCCACTTCTGCGAAGCCGCCGGCCGTAAAGTGGTGGTGAGCTACGACACAGCTTCGGGCACGCTGCTCATCGACCGCACTAACTCCACCGATGCGCAGATTCCCAAGTTCAGCCGCATTGCTCAGCACAAGGTGAGGACAATAGATGGCACACTCAAGCTGCACATCTTTGTGGATAAATCTACAATTGAAATATTCGCTAATGACGGCGAGGACGTTTTTACTCTTCTCACCTTTGCCGACACCGAGCAGAATGCCGCAAGCATTTTCTCACTCACCGGCAAGACGAAAGTGAAGCTCACCGCTTGGCCACTGAAATCAATATGGCAATAGCACCGCTCAAGCAATAGTAATCATCAATGGGCTATTGATTGACGTTAAGCGTAACGAAGCATTTCGGTTTTGCACAATTGATTTTAAATCCGACAAATATATTAAGGTAAAATATAGGTTGTTTTATTAGTTTTTGTTTTAGTTCAAAAGAGTACACACCGGTGGCACGTGAGCGTATCCGGGATGTACTCTTTTTTCTTGCGCTATGAGGTGCTTACTCAGGCTATTTCTCACGTTTCAACTCCTCGATTTTGTGGGGCGGTGGTGCCGGTGGAATAAAAAATTAGCCGGGACTCGCGGGGAGCACCGGCAGGTATGAGTTGCACACATGGTGTGCGCCAAAAAGGAAGGAATCACTTGGTGATTACTTCGATACAGAATCAGAAACAGTCAAGCTGTAACGACCTTTTGCACGACGACGAGCCAACACCTTGCGGCCATCAGCAGTCTTCATTCTTTGACGGAAACCATGCTTGTTTGCTTTCTTTCTGTTGGAAGGTTGGAATGTTCTTTTCATTGCCTTTTATGTTTAATTTATATTTATTATCAATTTCGGTTTGCAAAAGTAGCCATTATTTTTGAAATAACCAAAGATAGAGCGATTTTTGCGTGAAACTTTTGTATTTTTTGGCAATTTCCATTAATTTTGCACCATAATTCGGAGAAAAACAATTCTATAATTAATAATACAGCTCAAAAATCAAATTTATGATTAACGCTCAAGACATTAAAATCGGAACTTGCATCCGCATGGACAACAGCCTCTACTTCTGCATCGACTTCCTCCATGTGAAGCCGGGCAAGGGTAACACTTTCATGCGCACCAAACTGAAGAACGTGGTTGATGGCCGCGTGCTTGAACGCCGCTTCAACATTGGCGAGAAACTCGAAGACGTTCGCGTGGAGCGTCGTCCTTATCAGTTCCTCTATACTGAGGGTAGTGACGACATCTTCATGAACAATGAGACATTCGAGCAGATTCCTATCGCCAAGGATCTCGTTACAGGTAGCGAATTTATGAAGGAGGGCGACACTGTGGAAGTTGTGAGCGATGCTTCGACCGACACTATCCTTTTTGCAGAAATGCCTATCAAGACTGTGCTCAAGATCACTTACACTGAGCCGGGCATCAAGGGCGACACTGCTACCAACACACTCAAGCCTGCTACAGTGGAGACCGGCGC